>ERZ773180.15-NODE-15-length-187978-cov-7.265428_pt1 | contig 187978 bp, 157 predicted proteins | sample MGYA00511080_ERZ773180 | MGnify/ENA primary metagenome ERZ773180 (study PRJEB29015, sample SAMEA2738175) | human oral metagenome | biome: human oral; feature: human-associated habitat; material: saliva | place: China | collected 2178 ... | reverse complement strand
CCGGGCAGGTGGCCTGCCGTACGTGGGGGCGGGGGAGCCTACCCCTCGCGCCTGCGCAGGAGGGCGCCCGCGGCCACGGCGAGGCCGGAGGCGGCGAGGACGGCCAGCGCGGGGGCGCCGGCGGCGTCGCCGGTCTGGGGCAGCCTGGTCGCGGCCTTGGGCTTGTCGCCCCTGGCGTTGGTGACGGTGAAGCCCTTGGAGGCGTCGCCCTCGATCTTGGAGGAGTAGCCCTCCACGGCGTCCTCGGAGACCGTGTAGGCGATCCGCTCGCCGCCCTCGAAGGCGGGAAGGCCGTCGAAGGAGCCCTTCCAGCCGCTGCCGGCGTTGAGCTTCAGCGACTTGCCCGTATCATGTCCGTCGGCGAGCAGGTGGATTGTCACCTCGCCGCCCTCGCCGCCGACCCACTTCTTGACAACGGGGATCGACACGGTCTCGGGCTCATGGGCGTTGGTGAGCGTGTAGCCCGCCTTGGCGTCGCCGGCCACCGAGGCCTCGTAGCCCTTCGGGACCGAGACCTCCTTGACCTCGTAGGCGACGTCCTTGCCGGCCTCCTTCATGAACAGCCCGGTCCAGGTGTGGGTCCAGCCGTTGGCATCGGAGAGCTCCACGGGCTCGCCCAGGGGCTTGCTGTTCGCGTAGAGCTGGGCCTTCACGCTCGCGGGACGGATCCCGTCCCGGTTGTTCGCGTCGGCCCATGCCTTGGTGACGGTGACCGAGGTCTTGCCGGGCGTGTGGGAGTTGACGATGTCGGTGTCGTTCACCTCGGTGGCGTAGTTCGGGACCGCCTCCTCGGTCACCGCGTAGGCGTACTCGTGGCCGTCGGCGGGATCGTACTTGGGAAGGCCCGTGAAGGAATAGGCCCACGTGCCGGCGGGGTCGGGCGTCACCGTCTTGGAGTCGGCCTTGGCGCCGTCGCGCATCAGGTTCACCGTGATGGACGCGGGGCGCACGCCGTCGCGGTCGTTATCGTCGTCCCAGGACTTCGCGCCGGAGACCTCCACGGTCTCGGTGTTGGTGTTGGTGATGGTGAAGCCGGAGGACATGGAGCCAACGACGTCGCTATCGTAGTTCGCCACCGGGTCTTCCTTCACGGTGTAGACGATCTCGGTGGCAGTGCCGGCCTTGTACTTGCGCAGGTTGTCGAAGGACCCGGTCCAGTTGTTGCCGGCGTTGAGTTTGAGCTCTTTGCCGGTGTCGACGCCGTCGGCGAGCAGGTGCGCGGTCACCTCGCCGCCCTCGGGGCCGACCCACCTCTTCGTGACGCTGGCGCTGGTCTTGATGGGCCTGTCGCAGATAGTCTTGAGCGCGCCGCCCGTGGGTGTGACCTCGAGCGTGTACTCGTTGCCGTTGAGCTCGTAGCCGTCGGGCGGGGTTTTCTCCTTGACCTTGTAGGTGCCCTGCGTGAGGACGCCCGAGGTCACGGTGCCGTCGGCGCCCGTGGTGAGCTCGAAGGTCGATCCGTCGGGCGCGGCCACCGTGAACACGGCGTTCTTGAGCACGACCGCATTGTCGTCGGCGTCGACCTTGGTCAGCTTGATCTTGCTCGCCAGGTCGCCGCCGGCGGTGCCGCCGGATTCAGCGGACTGATAGCTATAAGAGGCCTCGCTATGAGACGACGACGCATCAAGGGTCGCTTTATTCTTAAGAACCGTGCCCGCATGGTACGTCGACTTGTAATACAAACGGTACTGCTTGCCGTTCACGTTCCCCAGATTGATGGTGAACGACCGGCCGTCGGGGGCTATCTGCAGCTTGTCTGTCAGATCGATTGTTTGAATCTCTTGAGCGATACCCCCGTATTCGTTGAACTCGACCTCGAGAAGCTTGAAGCTGTCCGCGATATAACGCTCATCCCCGTTGCCGCCGGACAGGCTGTCGGAAATCACCGCATTGGGAAGGTTGGCCTTCTTATGGTTGATGCGGACGTTCCATTCGGCCTGATCCTCATGACCAGGTACGGGCTTACCCCATTTGGCCAGAGATTCGTTATGAGCCAACCCGGGGGACGCAACGGTTACGCTGCTGCTGAACGCCTGAGAATTCACGGTGATGGTGAAGACGTTTTCCGCGTCTTTTATTATCTTCGTTTCATCGAACTGGGCGGCCAGGTACATCGTGCCCTTGACGTTGTACTTGTTCTCCGCCGCCTTGGTGAAGGTGACGCGCACCGTGCCACCGACATCGCCCGATCCGGGAGTGACGTGGGCCTTCGCAATGGCGTTCCCGTCGGCGTCTTCCAAATCGAAATCTTGCGCGGTCGTGCCGGCTGGGAACTTCATGTTATCCGGAAGGGTGATGTCGAAGTAGTCGCCCTCATGGATGTTCGTCCCGGCGGCGCTGGCGTCCCAGTCCATCGCGAGATAGAACCTGTCGCTCTGATGGAGCTTGTGCACTTCTTCTTTATTGATATTCAGAATCTGGAACTTGGTGATGGTGACGTTCACAGGAACGCCCCCGTCGGCGAAGGCATGACCCCCCCCCCCGACCACTATCCCTACGGCAAGGGCGACCGCTAGAAGGTAGCGCAACCTCTTCAGCAACATTCCCACTTCCTTTCTCCTGACTCTACGGACAATTCCATTCATCGACGAGAGTGGCGACGACCGAAGGTGCAAAGCGTGACCGCATCAGCGAGCGGGACAGACTTCCCCACGGCATGGCGCACCCTGTGAATGCGCGTCGATCTTCGACCTTATGCAGAAAACAGCCACGCCGTCCTCCCTACCAGAGAAAATTGCAGCTGGCTGCCATTCCAGGCCCTATAGCTTTACGTCACTGCCTTTCGACAGTTTTACTTAGCTGAAATCTACGCGAAATGTAGTCTCCGGTCAAGAACTGATGGGTCCTTGGGATGGTTTCAGCATCAAGAATGGAGAGCTTTGTCAAGCTCCTCGAACTCAGCGGGCACCTCGCATCCGCATCCGAAGGACTCCTCGATGGCCTCAGCCTGCTCGGCGCGCAGCCTTGCCTTGTCTGGCCTCCCCATGCCTCCATAGGCACCGGAGACGGCACGCAGGGCATACGCCACGTATGAGGCCACGGAGTCTCCCATGCCCGAGAGGAGCATCATGGTGACGAGCGAGTCGGGTGCAAGCTGCATCGCGACCTGGGGGTCAAGATCAAGCAGACCCGCGATGGCCTCCTCGGTCTCGAGCACGGCAGCCTCGTCCCTCTCGGCAACGGCACGTCTGAGCGAGCGCGACACCACCTCCACGAACTGGGCGATGATCTCTAGGATGTAGTCTCGTTGAAGCATCTTCCCTCCAAGAGGAACGGACGTGGGAACGAGTGGGGCGTCTACGCGGACGGAGGGGACGCCACGCCGAGGTGCTCGAACGCGAGCGACGTGGCCTGGCGTCCCTGGGGCGTGCGGACGATGAGCCCGCGCTGCAGCAGGTACGGCTCGTAGACATCCTCGAGCGTGGAGGGATCCTCCCCCACCGCAGACGCGATGGTCGTAAGGCCGACCGCCCTGCCACGGAAGGTCCTGGTGAGCGCCTCCAGAATCTTGACGTCCATCCAGTCGAGGCCCATCTCGTCGATCTCGAAGAAGGAGAGCGCCTCGGCCGCGACGTCCCAGGCAACGGAACCCTGGGCCTTGACCTGGGCATAGTCGCGCACGCGCTTGAGCAGGCGATTGGCGAGGCGCGGGGTGCCGCGCGAGCGCGAGGCGATCTCGGCGGCGCCCTGGTCGTCTATCTCCACACCCAGTATCCTGGCGGAGCGCCTCACGATGCCCGCCAGCTCCTCGATCGTGTAGTAGTCCAGGCGATACGAGATGCCGAATCGGTCGCGCAGCGGACCGGTCAGAAGGCCCGTCCTGGTAGTGGCTCCCACGAGGGTGAAATGCGGGACGTCCAGCCTGATGGAGCGCGCGGCAGGGCCCTTGCCGATGACGATGTCGAGGAAGAAGTCCTCCATCGCCGGATAGAGCACCTCCTCGACCTGGTGGTTGAGGCGGTGGATCTCGTCGACGAAGAGGACGTCGCCCTCCTCGAGGTTCGTGAGGATGGCGGCGAGGTCGCCCGTGCGGGCGATGGCGGGGCCTGACGTGGTCCTGAGACGGGCGCCCATCTCGTTGGCGACCACGTTTGCGAGCGTGGTCTTCCCCAGGCCCGGAGGACCGCTGAAGAGCACGTGATCGAGGGTTTCGTGGCGGTCCTTGGCTGCGGCGATCAACACGCGCAGGTTCTCGCGAACGCGCTCCTGGCCGCAGTACTCGTCAAGCGTGACGGGACGCAGGCTGTGCTCCACGTCCAGGTCGTCGGTGGTGAGCTCGGCAGACACGCTGCGCTGTCCCAAGGAGCGTGCCGCGGCCGCGGCGTCGTGGCCCTCCTCGAACAGGTCTTCCCTGTCGGCCTCCCACATCAGGCACCACCTCCCAGATGCCTCAGCGCATACGAGATCGCCTTCTCGACCGTCAGGGCACCCGCATCCTCATGGCCCCTCAGGGCGAGCTCGGCCTCCTGGGGCGTGAAGCCCATGGCGAGCAGTGCCGAGGTGGCGTCGCTCTGAACGGACTCGGCCGTGTTGGAGAGGGGGGACCGGGGCGCAGGTTCGCTCATGCCCACAAGGCCCCTGAGCTCCGTGTCCCTGGTAAAGACGCCCTGCAGCTCCATGAGGAGGCGCTGGGCCTTCTTCTTGCCGACGCCGGGCACCGTGGCCATGCGCGTGGCGTCCTGGGTCACCACGACAGTTGCGAGCGAGGCGGGAGAGAAGGTCGAGAGCACGGCAAGCGCAAGCTTTGGCCCAACGCCGGAGACGCCGACGAGCCGGTCGAAGACCGCTCGCTCCTCGCGCGACGCAAAGCCGTAGAGTTCGACCGCACTCTCCTTCACCAGCATGCGCGCAAGGAGGGTGACGCCGGCCTCGCCTACGGCGGGAAGCGAGGCAGCCGTGGTTGCCGACACACCAAGCTCGTAGCCGATACCACTGACGTCGACTATCACATGGGTGGGGAGCACCTCGACGAGGGTTCCCGTCAGCTGCACGATCATCGGCTGTTCCTCCTGCTCTGCCGCGCGTGGCCCAGAGCCGCGCGCCCGCTTTCCATCGAGCGCGAGACGTGGGCCGCGGTCGCGGCGGCGGTCACCTCGCGGGCCTCGATGCGATCCTGGGCCTCCTGGGCCCTCTCCTGCGCCAGCACCTGGGCGGCCGCGGCGTCACGGGTGACCCTCTTGGTCCGCGTGAGGTTGGCATGGCAGACCGCTGCGGCGAGTGCGTCCGCGCAGTGGTCGGGCCTCGGGTCGTGATCGAGGTCGAGGATGTTCCTGACCATGTAGATGACCTGGCGCTTGTCAGCCGACCCCGTCCCCACGACGGCTTGCTTTATCTGCATGGGAGTGTACTCGCCCATCTCGAGCCCCATGCGGGAGCAGGCTACGATCGCCGCCCCACGGGCATGTGCCGTCGCCAGGGCGGAGCGCGTGTTCTCGCCGAAGAAGATCTTCTCTATGGCAAGCTGCGAGGGCTGGTACGTCCCTATCGCCTCTGAGAGCCCATCGTAGATGGCACCCAGGCGACGGTCGAGCGTCTCGGAGGAGCTTGTGCTGATGCAGCCATACGCCCGCGCGCGGCAGAGGGTGCCGCGCGTCTCGATGACACCCCAACCGGTATTCGCGAGCCCTGGGTCTATCCCAAGTATGATCACATGCCCTCCAGCATCGTACGTTAGAACGTTCGTTCTATCCTAGCATACGCCCGATCGCACGGGATGGCTTCGCCTAAAATCAGTTCTGCGAGAAGGGGCTCGGCCAGGGCGCCCCCGGCCCCTCCCGCCCGGAGGCATCGTCAGGCCCTCGACCGTCGTCCCCCCGAGAGGCGCCCTCCGTGCGCGGCCCCCCGCCAGGCTCGCCGAAGCCCGTCGGCCTGAAGCCGCCGCCGAGCGAGAAGTCACGCAGGAAGCCGAGGGCGTCGCTTATCTCCCTCGTGGCACTTCGCTCATCCGCGTCCCAATCGGCACCCTCTTCGTCCCCCAGCTCGCCCCCGTCGCTCACGCGAGGCTCGGGGCCGGCGGCGAGAAGGAGGCGTGCGAGCGCGTCGAAGCCGTCTTGCCCCCCGTCGCCACGGACGTGGTCGCGCCAGGCAAGCGCGGGCGGACGGCACGCCTCGACGAGCGGTGCCGTGCTTGCGGACAGGCAGTGCATGCGACCGGCGCGCCAGGGCCCAGCCGCATCGAGGGCGGCAAGCGTGGCCTCGACGAGCGCGGGGTCCTGCCCACCCGCCTGCACTATCTCACCCACCGTGCGCCCCCACTCGAGGTGCTCCGACAGGATGAGGCCGATCGTCATAGTCCACGCCTCGCCCGAGACCCCATGGCGGTCGTAGCCGGCGACGACGGGCAGCTCCCACTGCTCGAGGATGGCAGGGGGCAGGATGGGCGAGACGGTGTTGCGCATGCGAACCATGGCTACTATGTCCTCGAGGTAGACGTCACCCAATGGGCAGAGGGCTGCGGCGCTGGCGTGGTGCGGCATCCCCTCGAGTGCCAGCGTCGTCTTGTCGAGGGACGAGAGCACAAGGGCTCCCAGGTCGTGGGCCCAGGCTGCAAGGTACGCCTCGACGATGCCACGACGTAGCGCCTGGGGGTGGCCGGTGGCGACCCCCGTGGATGGCACCTCAAGCCCACCTGCCGGGGGCGTCGGGAGCACGTCTATGCGCAGGGAGCGCACCAGGCCGTCCGCGGCGCCCACGCGAACACCTGGGCGGGCGACGTCGACGAGCGCATGTACATGGGTCGGACCGAGGGCGTCGGTGGCGAGCGCCGCGAGAGCCAGGGAGCGCAGCGTTCCGTCGACGACCAGGGCGACGTCCTTGACCTGCTCCTTGGCAAGATAGTCACGAAGGCCGACGCACAGGGACTGCCACAGGTGGAAGGGCCGGTCATACACCTCGGGCGTCAGGGTCCCGACACGTCCCACCTGACAGGCGCCCCCTATGTCACAGGTGACGAAGGACTCCTCGAAGCCCGGTGCCGATGCCCTGAGCGCGCCCGTCGGGTCAAGCACGAAGCTCGATCCCGTGAACACCTGCATGCCGTAGCCTCCCAGGGAACCCACCCCCACGATCCAGGCGCCCGTCTTGAGGGCGTCGCCCACGAAGCGGTTCTCGGAGAGCGCCGCCCCGAGGGCGGACGAGGGGTCGTCAGCGGCATACCCGTAACTGGAGAGGTAGAGGATGGCGTCCACGTCGAAGTCATAGTCGTCGTAGTCGTCCAGGTCCTCGTAGCCGAATGCGATGCCAAAAGACAGGTCGCCTATCCGGACCTCGGGCAGATCGTACGCGGGGGCGTCACCCTCGTCCTCAGTGCCTCCCGGCCCCTCGGGCCCCAGGGCAAGCCCGAAGCCAAGGGGGCGCACGCGACCGCCCTCGATCAAAAGCGCCATGGGCGCCAACGTCCCCTCCCCAAGGTCGCACACGAACGCCACGACGCAGGGACACGCCAGCGCCTGTGCGAGGCCCTCCAGGGTGCGGGCCATGTCAAGGTAGAAGTCCCCCTGGTCGGTAGGTGCCGCGGCCTCGACGCCTGCGAGCGCCGCAAGTGGAAACACGAGCAGTTCGACGCCCTCCTGCGCGGCGCGCTCGCTCTGCGCGACCATGCGCCCGGAGGTGGTCTCGAAGTCCCCGGGGCGGGTGTTGATCTGTGCGATGCCAATCTTCATGCGGGGCTCCTCCCACCCATCCCAAGGCACGGCGAGAGGGATCACGCCACCTGGACGTGGCCCTCTGCACCCACGAAGTCCTTCACCTCGGCCATGAGGACCATGTTGCGGGCGTCTACCTTGGTCGGCAGTTCCATGCGCATGAGGTCGCCCGATGCGCTCTCGACCATGAGCTCGACGCGGTCCATGCCCCCGTAGCGAGAGAAGATCGACTGGAGTGCCTCCATGCGTCCCGTCGACAGCATGCGCAGCGGCAGGTAGACCTCGATGACCTTGGGTCTGTTGGTGTGCTCGTTGAGCTCCATCGCCGATATGGAGCTCACGATGACCTGGATGCCACGATCGCCGCGTTCGAGCCTGCCGGTCGCCTCGATGAAGACGTTGCCCACGCGCTCGCCAGTCTGCTCGTCGACCTCGCCCTCGAGGGCGGCGGCACACTCCCTGTACGCCTTGGGGAAGACCACGAGCGTCACCTCCCCCTCCATGTCCTCCAAGGTGACGATGGCCATCTGATCGCCCTTCTTGGTCACCTTCTTGACCACGCCTCCCACAGGCACCATTCCCGCAAGGCGTATGGGCTTGCCCTCGGGGACCTTGTAGCGGGTGGTGGCGGCACCCGAGACGGGGTCGACGACCTCCTCGGACTCCTCTATCTCGCTCAGCGTGTAGTCACGCGCCTTGGAGATGGCATACTCATACGGGCGCAGCGGGTGGTCGGAGACGTAGATGCCGAGGACCTCGTGCTCTTGGGCCAGCTTCGTGTTGCGGTCCCACTCGTCGTGGGGGTTGGGCTCGGGAATGTCGTCCTCGAAGCCGGCGCCGGCGACGTCCGCAAACATGTCGAACATCGAGACCTGGCCGTTGGCCTTGTCCTTCTGGCGCTTGGCGGCGGCGTCGATGATGTTGGCAGGGTCGTTCTTGTCGACGAAGCCCATGAGCTGCTTGCGTGGGTAACCCGTCGAGTCGAAGGCACCCGACTTGATGAGGGCCTCGACCACGCGGCGGTTTGCCTGGCTGCCGTCGACACGCTCGCAGAAGTCATGGAGGCTCTTGAAGGGGCCCCGGGCCTCGCGCTCGGCCATGATGGCCTCGCCCACGCCGTCGCCCACGCCGCGGATGCCCGCGAAGCCGAAGCGGACGCCCTGGGGGGTGGCCGTGAAGTCCTTGCCGGACTCGTTCACGTCAGGGGGCAGGACGTCGATGCCCTCGCGGCGGCAGGACGTGACATAGTGGACGATCTTGTCCGTCTTGCCCATGTAGGACGTGAGGACGGAGGCCATGAACTCGCGGGGGAAGTGGGACTTGAGCCAGGCGGTCTGCATGACGAGGATGGCATAGCCGGCGGAGTGGGACTTGTTGAACGCGTAGGAGGCGAACTCCAGGACGTCGTCCCAGATGCGCTGGGCGACGTCGCGCTGGTAGCCGTTGCCAAGGGCGCCGTTCATCCAGTGGTCGTAGATGGTCTCGTCGGCGCCGTCGCCCTCCCAGTGGAAGACCTGGCTCGTAAGCATCTTGATCTTCTTCTTGGCCACGGGCTTGCGGATGCGACCGTCGGACTCGCCGGGCGAGAAGTTGGACATCTTCATCGAGATCTGCATGACCTGCTCCTGGTAGACCATGGTGCCGTAGGTCTCGTCCAAGATGTCCGAGAGGCGGTCGTCGTAGAAGACGACGGGCTCCTTTCCGTTCATGCGGTTGATGTAGCTCGTGACCATGCCGGCGCCCAGGGGGCCTGGGCGATAGAGGGCGATGAGTGCGACGATGTGCTTGTACTCGGTGGGTTGCATGCCCTTGATGGTGGCGGTCATGCCCGCAGACTCGACCTGGAAGACGCCGGCGGTGTGGCCGGAACCCAGAAGCTCGTAGATGGCGGGATCAGAGAAGTCGCACTTGTCGACGTCAAGGTCCACGCAGGTCGCCCCGGGCTTGATGGCAGACCTGACTTGCTCGGGCAGCTCGTCTGCGCGAGAGAGGTCGGGGTAGCTGCGACGGATGTTCTCGAGCGCCTTGTTGATGACTGTGAGCGTGCGCAGGCCCAGGAAGTCCATCTTGAGGAGGCCCATGTCCGCGACCGAGTGGCCCTCGTACTGGGTGATGGTGACGTTGCCCTTGGTGTCGAGCTTGGTGGGCACGTGGTCTGTGACGGGCGTCGGCGCGATGAGCGTCGCGCAGGCATGGACGCCCTCCCCACGCATGAAGCCCTCGATGGAGAGTGCCGCATCGATGATGCGGTGCGCGTCCGCGTCCTTGTTGTATGCCTCCTCGAAGTCGGGAGAGTACTGGTCCGGCTTCTTCTCGTTCTTGTGGAGGGCGTTGGGGAGCGTCAGCTTGGGGTCGTTCGAGAGCATCTTGGAGAGGCGCTGCCCCATGTAGACCGGGAAGCCCAAGACGCGGTTGGCGTCGTTGATGGCCTGCTTGGCCTTGATGGTCGAGTAGGTGATGACCTTGCAGACGCGGTCCTCGCCGTACACGTCGCGCACGTGCTGGAGGACCATCTGGAGGTGCTCGTCATCGAAGTCCATGTCGATGTCGGGCATCTCGGAGCGCTGGGGCGAGAGGAAGCGCTCGAACATCAGGCCGTTCTCGAGCGGGTCGAAGTTGGTGATGTTCATGGCGTAGGCGACGATGGCGCCCGCCGCCGAGCCACGGCCGGGACCCACGCCGATGCCGTTGTCCTTGGCCCACTGCACGTAGTCCTGGACGATGAGGAAGTAGTTGGCGAAGCCCTTCTCGGTGATGATCTTGTACTCGTGCTCGAAGCGGTCCCTCACGTTCCAACCGCCGATCTCGAGGTCGCGCCAGCCCTCGCCGTAGCGCTTGGCCAGGCCGCGCTCGCACTCCTCGCGAAAGCGCTCCTCGGCCGTCTCGCCCTTGCGGAGCCCCGGGAACTCGGGCAGGTACATGGAGTTCCAGTCAAGCTCGTAGTCGCACTTGTCCGCAACCTCGAGCGTGTTGTCGCATGCCTGGGGGTACCATGAGAAGAGCTGGCGCATCTCCTCCTCGCTCTTCATGTAGAACTCCGTGCCCTCCATGCGCATGCGGGAGTTGTCGTCGATGGTCGTGGCCTTGCCGATGCACGAGAGGATGTCCTGGGTGGAGGCGTCCTCGCGGGTGAGGTAGTGGATGTCGTTGGTGCAGACGACCTTGACGCCCAGCTCGTCGGCGATCTTGATGAGGTACTCGTCCAGCTTGCGGTCGTTCCAGCCGTTCGGGAACTCGAGCCCGTGGTCCTGGATCTCCATGTAGAAGTCGTCGCCAAAGACGTCCTGGAAGGTGCGCGCCCACTGGCGGGCCCCCTCGACGTCGCCCTCGATGACACGCTGCTGGATGATGCCCTGGACGCAGGCGCTCTGGCAGATCAGCCCCTCGTGGTAGCGCTTGAGCATGTCCAGGGTGGTGCGGGGCTTGTAGTACATCATCTCGTGCCCGGCGGCCTGCGACATGCACTTTATGAGGTTGACGTAGCCTCGCTCGTTCTTGGCGAGGAGGATGAGGTGATAGCGCCGCTGCTTGGTGCCACGCTCGATGCAGTCATCGGTGATGAAGTAGGCCTCGCAGCCGAAGATGGGCTTGATCTTGAGGCGGGGGCGGTTGGCCCTGACGGCGGCGAGGTCGTGGCCGGATGACTCCCACGTCGCAAGGTCGGACGCCCACTGGTCATGGACGCGGTCGAAGTAGTCCGCCTCCGCCGCGTCAGGCGCGGGCTCCTCGAGCTCCCAGCCCTTCTGGAAGCACTCGACGTCGTGGCGCCACTGCTTCATGTTGGCCTGGACGTCGTTGTAGCTGCGGCACTCGAGGTCGAGGTTGGGGACGCCGAAGAGGTAGCCGTGATCCGTGAGCGCCACGGCGGGCATTTTGAGGTCGACGGCACGCTTGACCAGGGACTCGACGGGCGTCGCGCCGTCGAGGATCGAAAAGTCCGAGTGGTTGTGCAGGTGAACGAACGCCATGTGCGAACCTCCGTCGTGCGCAAGGTTTTCCGCTGACTGACCATCATAGCGCGCGAGCCGCGACGGGGCGCTACATCCTCGGCATCTCGCCGTTGCCGAACTCATAGGACACAGAGAGTGGCTGGCCGTCCTCGCCGTCGCGCTCCACGCAGACGAACACGCAGGTCACAACCTCGTACCCTTCCCCCATGAGCACGGAGGCGTAGAAGTTCGCCTGCATGCGGTGGCGCTCGGCAACTTCGTCGAGGCTCAGGCCCGCGTCACCGGTCTTGTAGTCGACGACCAGCGCGGACGTGGAGCCCACGTCCGTGGCGACAAGGTCGATCGCCCCCTCGACATGGCTGCCGTACGGCGCATCGACGGCACGGAAGAACGGCAGCTCCGCACGGACGAGGTCATGCGAGAGGACCTCACGACGCAGCTTCGAGTCCTGCCAGCGTGCGAGTGCCGCGTCGAGTCGTGCGCCCTGGCGCGTCGAGAGGCGCCAGTACGCCTTGGTCCGCTCGATGCGCCCGGGCGCAAGCGCTCCCTGGCCCTCGACCAGGCACTGGGCAAGCTCGTGGAAGGCCGATCCCAGGTTGGTCGCCTTGTCCGCGTCGGCTGTGTCGGCCATGGGACCGTCATCTGCTTCCGCGCCGGCGTCCCCACGGGTGCCGACCAGGGACGCGCCTTCGGGCAACGGACGCACGTCCCCCTCGGCGGGCTGGCCCTCCCCCTCACCCGCCAGCATCTGGGCACGTGCCGACGAGTAGCTGAACACTCCCTCGCGCGCAGACCAGGTGCCGGCATGCTGACGCGCCTCGGGCAGGCCGTCCGAGGTGGCCTCGTCCACGATCGCCAGCTCCCCCGCGTCACGGTCCACGTCCTCCAGGGCGGCCAGGGGGGGCTCCGCAGCATCCGCGCCCCCGTCGTCCACCACCGGCTCGCCCTGCTCCGAGGGGCGCATGCTCACCACGCGCACCGAGGCGGGGGCCGACCCGCCGTAGGGGACCTCATGCCTGCCTGACGCGGGCAGGGCCTCGCCGAAGAGCGCCTCGGCCACGCCCCGTGCCAACGTGGGCGAGACGGATCCCTTGGAGCTGAGCGTCACCCCCATGCCCAGGATGACGGCCTCCTTTGCGCGCGTGATCGCCACGTAGAGCAGCCGTGCCCTCTCGGCCTGCTCGCCGTCTGCGGACGCCGCATGGAGGAACTTGGCCCAGTCGATCGTCGTGGTGCACTCGCTGGGGTCGAGTGGCACGTCCGTGCGCAGGTCGAGGGGGGTGACGCCTTCGGGCACGAGCGCTGCGCGCACGGTGCCCCCGCGATTCTCGGCCGTGATGCCCCTCGCCGATGCGGCCCGGTCGTTGCCCCAGCACTCGCTGATCGCGACGACGGGATACTCCAGGCCCTTGGACGCATGGACGGTCATGACCTTGACCGATCCCGCACCGCCGCCCACGAGCGACGCCGGACCCACCTTCGCGGCCTCGAGCCAGCGATCGAACTCCAGCGCCGCCGAGGACACGCCCAGCCCGGCCTCGTCCGCGAGCTCGCCCACATGGCGGACGGCCGCGAGCACGTTCGCGAGCTGGGCCTGGCCGTCTGCGCCGGCACGCTCGAGCCGCACGATCCAGCCCGACTCGCGGATCGCCGAGAGAAGGACGTCGGCCACCCCCCAGCTGCCCAGGCGCCCGATCGCCCGACCCAGGACCTCGCGCGCGCGGACGAGGCGGGCCGATGGCACGCAACCGCGCGGGAACTCGAAGTCCCAGAGGCCCACGTCGATGCCTCGCTTGGCCAGGGCGTCAGCCCTCTCCTGCTGCCGTGTCGAGAGCAGGCACAGGTCGTCGGCCGTGAGAGAGAACATGCGGCTCACGAGCACGGGATAGAGCCCCGCCTGCGTGTCCCTGGGGTTGGCCAGCACGTGCAGCAGGGAAGCCACGACGTGCACCTCGGGCGCATCCGAGAAGGTCGAGCCACCGCTCACCACGCAGTCTATGCCCCGCTCGCGCAGGGCCTCGAGGTAGACGCCCAGGTTGGACATGCGCCCCAACAGCAGGGCCACGTCGTCGGCGCGCTGGCCTGCGGCCACGTAGTCCCCTATCCTCTCGGCCATCTGACGCGCGAGCTGACGGGAGCGCAGGGTAGCCGGCACGCCACGCCTCCCGCTCGAGAGCCCCACCACGGCCTCGACGCTCACGCGCGGCAGCCCCACGGCCCCGTACGACGTGGGGCGCCCGGCCCAGGGCCTCAAATCCATGAAGCCCGGGACGAGTCCCTTCCCCAAGAGGCACGCCACGAGGCGCAGCACGTCATCATGGCTGCGGAAGTTCTGGTCGAGACATACGACCGCACCCGTCCCGCCCTCGGCAAGGAACCTCTCCCGGTCGCGGAAGACCTGCACGTCTGCAGCACGGAAGCGATAGATGGACTGCTGGGCGTCGCCCACCGTGCACAGGTGGCAGGCATCGCGGCCACTCAGGAGCTCTATCATGCGCACCTGCTGGGCGTTCGTGTCCTGGAACTCGTCGACCATCACGAGGCGGAACTTCTCGCCGTACAGCGCGGCGATCTCGGGGTGGTCGCGAAACGCTCCCAACGTGAGCGAGAGCAGGTCGTCGTTGTCGAGCGCGCCTGCCGCGGCCTTGCGTCGCGCGTAGCGGCGATCCACCTTGCGTGCAAGGTCGCAGATCTGCTCGGCAAGGGGGCCGACGCCGGCGAAGGCCACGCAGAGTCGCAGCTCCGCGAAGGCCGAGCGCAGCTCGGCACCAACCTCCCTCATGGTCGCCTTGCGGTAGGCGTCCTTGGGCCTGCCGATCTGGGCTAAGGTCGCCTCCGCAAGTGCAGGCGTGCGCGCGGAGGGAGCATGCGAGAAGAACCCTTCCGCCGCCTTGATGCCGCGCTCCAGGTTCGCACGCTCCCCCGTCCCCGTCCTGCTCTCGAACGCCCCCGCGTCCTGGCCCAGCACGAGCGCCCGTCGCGCCGCGTCCAGCCAGCTGCCGAGGGCGTCATCGCAACTTGCAGGCTCACCGGGAAAGCCGATCGAATCGAAGCCCCCGAGTGCGGTCGCGGCGGAGGCGCGCAACGTGGCCACCATCTCGAAGAGCGTCCCCTTCGCGTCCGCGCCGCGTCGGTCACGCGGGCTGAAGGCGCGCAACAGGGAGGCGTAGCCCTCGTCGTAGCGCACGTCCCGCAGGACCTCGTCGACGACCTCCTCGACCATCCGCTTCCCGTCCTTCTCGGAGAGGACCTCGAAGCCAAGATCGATGCCCAGGTCGAAGGCATGGCGCCTGAGGATGCGCGAGCACATGGCATGGATGGTGCTGATCCATGCCGAGTCGACGGCGAGGGCCTGGTCGGCAAGGCCGCCCTCGCGCAGGCGCGCGCGTATCTTCTCCTTGATCTCCTCGGCTGCAGCGCGGGTGAAGGTTATGACGAGGACCTGGTCGAGGCTCTCGAGAAACGCCGTCCCCTTTGCGCCCGAACCGGGCGTGAGGGCCCATGCCACGCGCTCGGCGAGCGTGGACGACTTTCCCGAGCCCGCACCGGCCGCCACGAAGAGCGGGCGGTCGAGCGTATGGACGATCTCCGCCTGTCCAGGAGTGAGTCTGCGTGCCACTACCCCCGCCTCCTCTCGCAGTCGACGACCGGGCACCAGCTGCATGCCTTGTCGTCTGTGGGATCCGCCTCGATGTCGCCGTCCAGCATGCGCTGGATCGCCGACGCTACCTTCTCCTCGGTGACGTCGAGGAGCTCCTCGAAAGTCGCCTGGTCGTGACCGCCGACGCAAAGGCGGGCTGCACGCGGCGCGCTGACGGGTCCCATGACCATGTCGAGTGCGTTTGCGTCCACGACACCGGCGATCTCGTGGTCCCCCTCGCCCGCTCCCATCGTGGAGAGGTACACGGCACCCACCACACTAAGGTCGGGGAACATGCGGCGCACGACCTGCGCGTAGATGAGGCTCTGCACGCGCCGGGGCAGCGCGATGGCATCGGCAGCGGGACAGCCCCCCTCGCCGAAGACGTCATACTCGGCCGCAAAGCCACCCTTCCCCTTGTGCTTGTAGTCGACGACCACGGCACGCCCGTGCGCGTCCACGTCGACGCGGTCGATGCTGCCCACGAAGTCGGCGCCCGCGTAGGTGACGTGCGCGCTGTCGGGCCGCGTGCCGCCAAAGCGCAGCTCGAAGCGGCGTGGCTCGAAGCCCCGGAAGCGCCCGGCCTCGAACGCCAGGGTGCTCCTGAGGTCACGGCGCAGATAGGACAGACGCAGCTCCTCGGTCGCCGTGTGCGGGACGAGCGACTGCGCCGCAAGCGTGGTGGCATGCTGACGCTGGTGCATGAGGTGACGGTCGATCTCGAGGTCGACCAGCTCTTGCGCATGCGCGAGGTTCTCCCGCGTGACGCGTGAGCCCGGGATGCACCGCTGAGGCACGAGGTCGAGGTCGACGGATGGGCTTTCCCCCGCGTCGACGAGGCCGGAGGAGATGGCCGCCTCCTGGGCGAGGTGACGGTGAGAGACCTCCAGGACACGGTGTGCGAAGCTGCCCATCTGGAGGTAGCCGAAGCCTGCATCGATGCCGGCCAGACCAAGCCTGCGCAGTGTGAACCATTTGTAGGGACACTCGAGGTACGACTCTATCTGCGATGCTGAGAGTGACGGGCGTCCCTCGTAGAATCCCTCCTGCCCCTCGCGAGGCACCACGACCATCCTGCGAGACCCCTCGCTGACGCGTCCCGTGGGAGGCAGCTGCCAGTAGCCCCTGACCTCGGGTGCGAGCGAGCGGGCAGTGAGGTTGCGCGTCACCTCGGATTCCCCGAGGGTACGGGGGGCGAGGGGGTCCGCAGGGTCCAGGCGCTCCTCCGGCGTGATGCCGTAGCAGGCGAGGAGCTCCGTGAGGACGACGGCGGGATAGGTCGGCTTGGCGTCGCCGTCGTGGAGCGTGCGCTCGAGGACGAGAGTCTCGCGTGGCGCCGCGACGGCCGCCCCGAACTGGGCACGTGCCTGCTCGAGAGGGTCGCTCGCATCCGCAAGCCCCAGCTTGGCGAGCAGCATCTGTGCGGCGCCGTCGGGGGGGTCGAGCGGGTAGTCGAGCGAGCTGAGCCCACAGGATGCGAGCACGTCCACAGAGCCAGTCTCGAGCTGTGCGGCCTGGGCGCGCGAGAGAATCCGGACAATGGGCCCATCGGCCACCGGGTGGTCGGCATTGGGCAGAGGCCCCTCGGACGACGCCCCCCCGTCCCTCTCCCCCAGGGAGAGGCGGCGGCGGATCTGCTGGCGCTCGGCAAGCTCGCGCACGAGCGACACGACCTCCACAGCCGTGAGGAAAACGGTGGTGGACTTCTTTTCGGAATGCGCGGATATGCCCAGCAGGCCCAGGGTGCGAGCGATCTGCTGGATGGCCGCGAGCGCGGATATGGCGTCGGTACACGCGACACCCCCGCTAGAGGCGCCCAGACCCCCCTCGCCTTCCCGTGCGCAGCCCCCCCGCACGTGACCCTCCCGTCCGTAGCCTTCGCGGCCGCAGCCTTCCCGGCGCACGTCGCCTCTTACGCGTTCCTGCAGGGCCCGGGCCAGCACAAGCGCACCGGAGCCTACGCGCCCCCGAAGCACCTGCTGCGTCACGCGCTGCACGAGCGGGGACGTCGCCGACTGCCTCTGCAGGGTGTCGAGCACCTGCTGCGGAGTGAGCGAGCGGTTGGCGCGCCAACGGGCGTCGAGGGCCCACGCCTGGGCCCTTTCCACGGCGCTCGCGTCGCTCAGGAGGAAGTCCACGATCGGGCGCGGGGGCCACCAGGACATGTCACCCAGCTGTGGGACGGGTCCCTCGGGACCGTCGCAGGGCCTGGGCCAGGTTGCGGCAAGCTCCGCGAGGTGGCACACGGCCTGGGCGAAGTCGAGGTAGGCGCGGGCGATGGGGACGTCACGTACCCCCACGGGGATGGATGCCCGCACCTGCATGCCACGCGCTGCGAGCTTGGGGGCCAAGGCCTCCCAGCAGCGGTCCGGACGGGGTGCGACGACCACCATCTCGCAAGCCCCCCGTCGGGCCTGCCGCTCGAGCTCATCGGCCACGAGCTCCCACTGCGCAAGGGGACCCGTCGCCTCGAGGCGCACGACGGAGCCTGTCGCCTCGATCGTCCCCTGCCCCCCCGCGCCTTCCCGAAACGCCAGGCGGCGCAGGGCCTGGAGCTCGGGGGAGCGTGGGGCGGGCGACGCGGCAGAGGAGACGCCCGGGGCGGACGGCGATACGTCCTCACGCACGTCAGCCCCTTCGTCAGAGCACCTCTCGGCAAGCCGGCGGGCAAAGCCCTCGGTGAGGGAGCTGGCGGGACCTCCGTCCGAGCGCACGACGAGCGTGACGTCACCGTGCGATGCGAGCCGCGCCATCAGTGACAGGAGGGCAAGGGAGGAAGGGCCCATGCCGGCGGCAACGAGGGGCACCGGCCGCACGCCCTGGTCTGCGAGGAGGTCGGGAAGCCGCCCCATGGCCTCGCAGCGCTCCACGAGGCCATGGGGCGCCAGCTGGGACCGATAGTCGGCGAGCAGGTCGCATGCGAACGTCTCGCCTGACGTGAGGGAGGTTCGCCGTGGATCGGCCGCATCGAGCGGGAGCCACGCAAGCGCGGACTGCGCAAGCGCGGCAAGCGCGTCCAGCGTCCCAGACGTCGGGGGGAGCCGCAGGGAGGCGCGCTCGTCCGCGGCACGGAGCACAGTGCGCATGAGCGCCAGGCGCGACGTGGCGTCCACGATGTGCGTGCCGTCACCCCACACCTCCCAGCGCTCCTCCGCCCACGCCGAAGGAGTTGAGGTGGTGACGCCCAGCGAGAGGCCGTCCGACTCTGCCAGCGCATACCGAGCGCGCAGGGCCACGTCATGATCGGGCACGAGCAGGACGGCCGAGCCCACACGCTCGACGGCGGCGCGCAGGGCGCCCTCGACGGCTGGGCCCACCAGGCGCATGTCATCCGTTCTCACTATCTGAAGTGGCATGGGACCCCCTGACCAGGACGGCAAGGCGACGCTCGCGGCCACCGCCCGCACGTGTCACCCACGCGCATCATGGTAGCGCGAGCGGTGGACACAAATCGACGGAACCACAGATCCTGGCTACTCCCGCGACTCCTGCGACCCGCTCCCGGGAGCGGGCCCATCCAGGCGCGAGAGCACCAGGCGATAGCCGCCCTCGGGGCCGTTCAGGCACTTGGAGACGCGGCTCACGGTCGTGGACGAGGCGCCGGTCGAGCGGGAGACGCTGAGGTACGACGCGCCGTCGCGCAGCATGGTGGCCACCTCAAGGCGCTGCGCCAGGTCAAGGATCTCGCGCCTGCTGCAGATGTCCAAGAGGAAGCTGCGGGCCTCCTGGGGCGTCGCCAGGGAACTCATGGCCGAGAAGAGGCGCTCGACCTCGAGGGCCGTGGGCCTCCCGTCCTTCCCCGTTGCAAACCTAGTGTCCCCTGCCACCGTCACGCGCTCCCCCTTTCGACGGACACGTGCATCCCGATGTGCCTGCGACCGCCAAGACACCCCGAACCGCGAGAGCACTCCCGACCGCCAAGACTTTAGCGCATTAAAGTATCGCGCGCCAGCCGTGGGCGGTATGCCAACCGGGGGATGTCATGCCAGCCGGGGTGTCGCTGGGAAAGGCTGCCCAGCCAAGGGAAACGTCCCTCTCGGTCCCGAAGCGCATCGCCCCACCCCGACGTCCTGTCCCGTGCAACGCCTTCCGCCAGCTCGGGTATAGTCAGGCACAACGGACAGGAGGGGACATGAGATTCGTAGGAACCTGGATCACCACAGCGATCGCCACGGCCGCAGCCATCGCCTTCGTGCCCGGCATCGAGGCCGTGGGCGGGGGCTACCTGGGCCCCATCATGTGCGCGCTGGCACTCGCGCTCGTCAATGCCACCGTCAAGCCCGTCATGCAGGTGCTGTCGCTGCCATTCACGATCGTCTCGTTTGGCATCTTCGCGCTGGTGGTCAACGCCTTCATGCTCGAGCTTGCCAGCTACCTCTCGCGCAACGTCTTCCACGCAGGTGTCACGATCTCCTCGTTTGGCGCGGCGTTCGTCGGTGCCATCGTGATCTCGATCGTCAGCTCCATCGTGAGCGGCGTGATGGGGCTGGGAGACTAGGCGCCTGGCATTGCGCGGCGGCCCTAGTGGCCCCCGGTGCCTGTGGCGGGTGCCCGCAGCAACCCAAGCGTCCGTTGCACGGCCCTAGTGGCCCCTGGACCTCGAGACGACCGATCTCACGAGGCCGGCCGCCCCTTCTCGCACGAAGCCGACCGCCCCTTCCCGTGCGGCAGCCGCCGACTGCGTCACGGTGGCCTCGACGAGCCTTCCCACCACGTTCTTGGTTCCCTCGCTCGCGGAACGCGCGGCCGACAGCACCTTCTGCAGGCCCTGCGGGCTGCCTGCGACCTCCTCGAGCGTGGTCGCCCCGCCGGCCGAGAGTATGGAGAAGAGCTCGTCCGTGAACTCCGCACGCTCCCCGAGGTCGACACCTTCCAGCCACAGGTCCATCGCCTGGCCCAAGACGGCGGCGTTTGGCGCAAGCGACTCCGCCACCACGAAGCCGTCGCGAGACAGCATCCAGCTCGTAGGGTCGTGCTGCCCCAGACCATCCGCGCCGCTTTGCACATAGGTGCGCGGCTCCTCGCCGCGGTCGAAGATCTGGCCCACGACGCTGAAGTTTGGCTGAATGCGCACGAAACGCTCACCCAGCACGTCATGGGCGCCACGCGGAAGGAGCTCGCGTGCCATGCCAGGGCCGTCGAAGCTGTAGACGCGGGTGAGGCGGGAGGCCTGGCCGTCGGGCAGCGTGGCGGCCGCATAGGTGGCAAGGTTGCCGCCCTTCGAGTGGCCGCCCACGTACACCTGCGCCCCCTTTGCGCTGCGACCCAGGGCGCGAGACAGGTACCCCTGAGCCAGGATCTGGGCCTGCGCGACCGTGAAGCTGAGCATGAAGTCCTCGTGCCAGCCCACCAGGCTCAGGTCGGTGCCGCGATACGAGACGTACACACCTCCCCCGGGAAGGTCTACCTGGACCGCGGCGAACTGCAGGGAGCGGCCCTCGTCGATGACGTCCGTGTAGTCATGGAGCAGAAGCGGCCCGAAGCGCTCGGACTCCCCCAGCAGGCGCACGAACGTCGCGTCAAGCGTTGCCAGCGACATCACGTGCGCCGACGTCCCCTCGACGCCATAACGGGCGAGGAAGCCCTCGCAGGCCTCGCGGATGCTCACGGGAGACGCAGTCGAGGGGGAAGGACGTGTCGGGGAGGGTCCCGTGACGCCGGTGGCGTCCTCCCCGGGCACCAGGCCCCTGAGATCAAGGTACGACAGGCACGCCAAAACGAGGGCGTCGACGTCGTTGAAGGGACGCTCCCCCAGCGTGAGGTCACCACGCCAGGACAGGTAGTCGTTCATGTTCGCCATGGCCGCTCCTCTCGTGCGGGGGGCGCCGCTATCCAGAAGCACTACCCCAACAGCTGATCGGCCCACTCCCGCTCCCTGAAGCCCGCGAGAAGGAGGCCCGTGCCCACCACCAACGGCCGCTTCACCAGCATGCCGTTCGTCGCGAGGAGCTCATAGCACTCCTCATCGCTCATCCGGGCGAGGCGATCCTTGAGACCCATGTCGCGGTAGAGCATGCCGCCCGTGTTGAAGAGGCGACGGACGGGCAGGGCGCTACCCGAGTGCCAGAGCCGCAGCTCCTCGGCCGTGGGATTCTGAGCGACGATGTCGCGCGGCGTGTAGGCGACGCCGTGCCCGTCGAGCCACTTGAGCGCTCGCTTGCAGGTGGAGCAGCGGGGATAGTGAAGGACGAGAAGCGCATCTTCTGCCATGGTTCTCTCTCCTAGGTCGCCTTGATCAGTCGGCGGGGCGTATGGGGTATGCGCGGGGACATCATCTCACAGCTCGCGCCGCGCCTTTGCAATGCGAGACCCCTCCCTCCCGGCACCCCTCGTGCTGCGGTCCCTTTCACCGGCACGCCCTTGCGAAGCGAGTACTTTCCCGACACCCTCTCTGTCCCGACACCCTCTCTGTAAAGTGAGTACCCACAGGGCGAGAAAGTACTCACTTCTGCGAGGCAACCGGATCACCAACTGGGAAAACGTCCGATTTTTCGTGATTCCTCCCCCGAAGTGAGCGCATCGCGCGTAGCGCGGAACTCACTTCGGGAAGATCACTCGCTAGGCCTCCAGTCGAGCCGCAAGCAGCTGGTTGAAGAGTTTGGGATTGCCCTTGGCGCCTGCGGTCTTGGAGGCCTTCATGCACTGCCCCACGAGGAAGCCGACGACCTTCTTGTTGCCGTCCCGATACTGCTGGACCTGGTCGACGCACCGACCCAGCACCTCGTCCACGATGGGCTCGAGGGACGACGCGTCCGTGGTCTGGCGCATGCCACGCTCGTCCACCACACGCCCGGGGTCCGCGCTCGTCCCGTCGACGGCCGCGAGAACCTCGCGGGCCTGCGCGAAGGTGATGGCGTCCTGGGCGAGGAGGGAGGCGATACTCGCCACCTGGGACGCCGTCAGGCTCTGGAACGCAGGCAGGAGGTTCACCACGACGTTTGCCACGGTGGAGATAACCTTTGCCTCGGTGATCCCTTTCGCGACCTTTCCTCCCGCCGCCATGGCGGCCTCCTCGAAGAGGGCCGCCACCGCAGGGTCGCCCGCGATCTGCGTCGCGTCATCGCGCTTGAGACCCAGCTCGCCCACGTAGCGGTCGCGCTTGGCGTCAGGCAGCTCGGGAATGCGGCTGCGACACGCTTCGATGAACTCGTCCGTGAGGTCGAAGGGTGCCAGGTCCGGATCGGGGAACAGACGGTAGTCGTCCGCCGTCTCCTTCACGCGCATGACCACGGTGCGGCGCCTCGAGGGCTCCCAGTGTCGGGTCTCCTGGTAGACGATGCCACCCTCCTCAAGGACCTCGGCCTGGCGACAGATCTCGTACTCGAGCGCGTCGTGAAGGCTCTTGAAGGAGTTGATGTTCTTCATCTCCGTCTTGGTGCCGAACCCGGCCTCGCCACGCCGGCGCAGGCTGATGTTGCCGTCACAGCGCATGGAGCCGCTCTCGAGCGAGCAGTCCGAGATGCCGAGCGTGCGGAAGGTCTGCTGGAGCTTCTCCATGAAGAGGCGCGCCTCCTCGGGGGTGCGCAGGTCGGGCTCGGTCACCAGCTCGATGAGCGGCGCCCCGCAGCGGTTGTAGTCGATGAGCGACTCGGTGGCTGCGGTGATGCGGCCCTCCTCGCCGCCCACGTGCACCATCTTGGCGGCGTCCTCCTCCATGTGTATGCGGAGGATGCGTATGGGCACCACGTAGGAGCCGTCCGCCCGACGGAGGATCCCCCCTCCCGTGGCCGTGGCGTCGGCGAGGTCAGGACGCTCCCTGGCACCGGCGCCCCCGACCTCGAGGTCAAGGCGGCCATGCATGCAGAAGGCGACCGGGCCCTGCGTGGTCTGGAAGTTCTTGGCCATGTCGGGATAGAAGTAGTGCTTGCGGTAGAACATCGAGTGGCGTTTGATCTCGCAGTTGATGGCAAGGCCGGCCATCACGATCGAGCGGATGGCCTCGCGGTTGGGCACAGGCAGGGCGCCCGGCATACCCAGGCAGACGGGGCACACGTTGGCGTTGGGCTCGTCGTCATGGGAAAGGCGGCAGTTGCAGAACATCTTGGTCTCGAGCGTGGTGAGCTCGGTGTGAACCTCCAGGCCGATGACGGCCTCCCAGTCGCGCAGGACCTCCTGGAGCCCCCTCATCGCAGATCGCCTCCCTTCCCGGCGAAGGCGGGCGCGACGGGCGCCCCCTGGCCCAGGCCCAATCCGGCGTCGACGCCCCGCTCGAGGGCGCGGGCGAAGCTCAGCAGCTGGCGGTCCCTGAACGCCGGCCCCTGGAGCTGCGCCGAGATGGGCAGGCCCGAGTCCTCGCCCAGGCCCAGCGGGACCGAGACGCCCCCGTTGCCAGCGATGTTGCTCGAGATCGTGAACATGTCCGAGGCGTACATCTGCGTGGGGTCGGAGATCTCGCCAAACTTGAACGCCGTGCGCGGACTGGCCGGCATGAGGATGACGTCGCAGCGCTGGTACGCCGCGACGTAGTCCTGCGTGATGAGGGTGCGTACCTGCTGCGCGGGATAGTAGTACCTGTCATAGGTACCGCTGGAGAGGAGGTAGGCACCCAGCATCTGGCGGCGCTTGGCCTCCTCGCCGAAGCCGTGGGCGCGCGAGAGCGACGTCTGCTCCGCGAGCGTGGCGCAGCCCTGCTCCTGGTAGCCATAGCGAACCCCGTCGAAGCGAGCCAGGTTGCTGAAGGCCTCGCAGGGCGCAATGACGTAATAGGCGGCGATGGCGCTGGCGATGTTGGGGAGCTCCACCTCGACGATGCGCGCACCCTGGTCCTCGAGCGCCGCGCGGGCCACCTCGATGCCACGCCTGACCTCGTCGGCGAGGCCCTCCGCCTCGAGGAGCGCAGGCACGACGCCCACCGTGCGGCCCTCGATGGGTTCCTCCAGTCGCTCGAGGAAGTCGACGGGGCAGTCCTGACTGGTGGAGTCGAGCGGGTCACGGCCGGGGCTGACGAGCGCGTTCATGGCGAGCGCGACGTCCTCGACGCGGCGTCCGAAGGGACCCACCTGGTCGAGGGACGAGCCGAAGGCCACGACTCCGTAGCGGCTCACGGCGCCGTAGGTGGGCTTCATGCCCACGACGCCGCAGAGGCTTGCCGGCTGGCGGATGGAACCACCCGTGTCCGAGCCCAGGGAGAGCGTGACCTCGCCTGCGGCCACCGCGGCGGCCGAGCCGCCCGAGGAGCCGCCTGGCACGCGCTCGGTGTCCCAGGGGTTGTTGGTGCGGTGGAAGGCGCTGGACTCCGTGGACGAGCCGAAGGCGAACTCGTCCATGTTGGCCTTGCCGACGGGCGTGGCGCCCGCGTCGAGCAGGCGCTGGACGCAGGTTGCGGTGAAGGTGGACCCATAGCCCTCGAGCATCCTCGACGCGCAGGTGGTATGCGTGCCCACGAGATGCATGTTGTCCTTGAAGGCGACGGGGACGCCGGCCAAAGGGCCGAGTCCCTCTCCCCTGGCACGCCTGCCGTCGGTCTCGCGGGCAGCCGCGAGGGCGAGGTCTGCGGAGACCTCGAGGAAGGCCTGGACCTCGGGCTCGCGTGCGTCGACGGCCGAGAGGGACGCCTGCGCGACCTCGGCGGCGGAGAAGTCGCCGGCGGCGACGCCTGCCGCGATCTGGGCTGCGGAGAGCTGGTCGAGTCCTGTCATCAGCGATCCTCCTCCGCGTCACCGAGGATGGAGGGGACGCGGAAGTAGCGCCCCTGCGTAGCCGCGGCATTGCCAAGCGCGACGGCGACGGGGAGGGCGCGGACGGAGTCGTCCACCACGTCGGCGCCCATCACGTTGGAGAGCTCCCCGATGGGATGGAAGGTTGGCTCGACGCCCTCGAGGTCATACTGGCGGATGGGCTCGAGGAGCTCGATGGCCTCGTTCATGTAGGCGGTCATCTGGGAAAGCTCCTCGCCCGCGAGGGCGATGCGCGCGTAGTCGGCGATGCCGGCCACGTCATCTTGGGTCAGGGGCATGGTTCCTCCCGTACGGTCAGCGTTGCGTGCGTCCCATGATAGGGCACGGCCCGCAGGCTAGCGGCGCCCGCCGTCCCTTGGAGACGCCAAGGCAACAAACAGCGCGGCCACGACGGCCACGAAGGAGGACGCCCCGAAGAGCACCGCCTGTACGCCGAAGGCGTCGGCTAGAGACGGCGCGATCAGAAGCGGCAGGACGCCGGCGCTGTTGAGCCCTACGCGCATGAACGCGATGACGCGACCCACGTGGGCGACGTCACAGCCGCGCTGCACCAGCGTGGTGCGCACGGGCCCCATCGCGCCAAAGCCCAGGCCCGTTACGAGCTGGCCGGCCACGACGACACGCACGTCTCCCGTACCCACGTAGAGCATGGACCCCACGCCCGTGACGAGCAGCAGCGCGCACATCAGTCGCACGTTCAGCCTGCGGGCGCCCACGCGCATGACGGCAAGCGAGCCCAGGGTGGCGCCCACGCCACCGACCATGGACAGCCAGCCCATCCATTCAGCCGAGGCATGAAGGACGTCGCGGTAGAACAGGGACTCAAGCGAGTCGAAGGCGCCGTACGCAAAGAAGCCCAGGAAGGCCACGGTCAAAAGGAGACGCAGGTCGGGATGGGAGAGGGTGATGCGGACCCCCTCCAGGGCATCCGAGAGGAGCGCGGGGAGACCACGGGGATCCGCATCGTCATGCGCGGCGCCAGGCACCTCCGAAGGCTTCCCACCCTCGGCAAGGCCGGCGACAAGGACGAGGGAGACGAGGGGCGCGAGCGCCAGGACAGCGAAGACCGCCTGCTGGGATGCGAATCCGGTGATGAGAGCGCCCAGGGCGGGTCCCAGGATGACGGCGACGCCCGTAGCGGTGTTGGTGAGGCTGTTGGCACGCATCAGGACCGCAGGATCGTCAGTGAGGTGACGCGGGTAGGCGTCCACCGCCGTGGTGCCCACAGAGAGCAGCAGCCCATGGAGGGCGGCAACCACGAGCAGCAGTCCCAGGCCCAAGGGAAGGAGCCAGCCCGCAGCGCCCAATGCGGCTGCCGCCACGAACGTGGCCGCGAGCGTCCGGCGCGGTCCGAGGCGGTCGACGGCGGGTCCCGCTGCGAGGCCCCCGACCACCAGCAGCACGTTCAGGGCGAAGACCAGCGCGCTCACGCCAAGGGCGTCCGTGCCCAGGACGTAGGTGGCGCAGCCGATGATCCCCACGAAGTACGTCGCCTGGAAGCCCAGCTGCATGAAGAGGCTGGACACCGCCAGGCGGCGGACGAAGTGGCCCTGTTGCGCGGATGCGCGCGCCGCGGATGCCGACAAGGACCATCCCCCCTCCCATGGCCCCTACCTCCCTGCGTCCTCTGCCGGGAGCACGCCCTTCTCGCCTGGCCATGATAGCAGGGCCACCAGCGCAGCCGTCCACGAGGGCTGCATGGACGGCTGCTGTAGACGCAGTTCGGTTGAAAGAAGCGCGCGGCTGGGGGTAAAATCCCCCCTCGTAGGTAGGAATAACGCCATGGGACGGGCGCACGTCCTCAGGAAAGGGTCGCGTCAACGCGTCCGTGGCTCCACGACTGCAGAACCATGCACAGAGAGAGGCACCATGTCACAGCTGCTCACCATCTCAGGGCTCTCCGCCGGTACCGAGGAGAAGATCATACTCCACGACATCGACCTTGCCGTCGGCGCAGGCGAGACCCACGTCCTCATGGGCCCCAACGGCGCCGGCAAGTCCACGCTCGGCCACGTCATCATGGGCGATCCCGTCTACCACGTGAGCGAGGGCGCCATCGACTTCGACGGCGAGGACATCACCGACAAGGCGCCCGACAAGCGCTCGCTCGCCGGCATCTTCCTCTCCTACCAGGCACCGGTCGAGGTGCCGGGCGTGCCGCTGTACAGCTTCCTGCGGACCATCTGCCAGATGCGCCCCGAGCTCAAGGTCACCGCGCGCAAGTTCCGGCGGCGGGTGGCCGAGATCTCCGAGCAGCTCGACATAGACGAGTCGTTCTTGACCCGCGAACTCAACGTGGGCTTCTCCGGGGGTGAGAAGAAGAAGCTCGAGATGCTGCAGCTCCTGCTCCTCAGGCCCAAGCTTGCCATCCTCGACGAGACGGACTCGGGACTGGACGTCGACGCGCTGCAGGTCGTCTCCCGCGGCATCGAGGCCTACCGCGCCGAATGCGGCGGGGCGCTCCTCATGATCACGCATAACACCCGCATCCTCGAGCGGCTCAGCGTCGACAGGACCCATGTCATGGTCAGGGGCAGCCTCATGGCCGACGGCCCCGCCTCGCTCATCGCCGACATCGACGCCAACGGCTTCGGTCGCTTCGAGGATGCCGCCGCCGAGAGGGACGAGGCCTAACGTGACCGAGAAGAGCTATACCGCAGACGCCGACCCCGGCGTCGACGAGAAGGGACGCTCCCGCGTCTCGGACGTCGACCGCTCGCTGTACGACTTCGTGAAGAGCGAGGAGGGCTACGAGCGCTACGCAGACGGCCTCACGCCAGAGATCGTGCGCGCCATCAGCGCCAAGAAGGACGAGCCCGCCTGGATGCTCGAGATGCGCCTCAGGGCCCTCGACCTCTTCCACGAGCTTGAGATGGCCCCCAACTACGGTCCGGACACCTCGGCTTTGGACATGGACCACATCTCCACCTACGTGAGCCCCAGGACCAAGCAGGCGCGCGACTGGGACAGCGTCCCCGCCGACATCAAGGACACCTTCGAGCGCCTGGGCATCCCCGAAGCGGAACGCGAGAGCCTGGCAGGCGTCGGTGCCCAGTACGACTCGGAGATCGTGTACCACAACATGCGCGAGGAGGTCGCCAAGCAGGGCGTCGTCTACACCACGATCGAGGACGCGCTGCACGACCCCCAGTGGGAGGGCGTGGTCCACGAGTACTTCGGCACGCTCATCCCCCCGCGCGACCACAAGTTCGCCGCGCTGCACTATGCCGTGTGGTCGGGCGGCTCCTTCGTCTACGTCCCCGCGGGAGTCACGCTCGACTACCCGCTGCAGAGCTACTTCCGCCTGAACGCCAGTGGTGCCGGCCAGTTCGAGCACACGCTCATCATCGTGGAGCCCGGCTCCGACCTGCACTTCATCGAGGGCTGCTCCGCGCCCAAGTACTACGAGGCCAACCTCCACGCCGGTGCCGTGGAGCTCTTCGTGAAGGACCACGCGCGCCTGCGCTACTCCACCATCGAGAACTGGTCCAAGAACATGTTCAACCTCAACACCAAGCGCGCGACCATCGGCGCTGACTCCAAGATGGAATGGGTCTCCGGCTCCTTCGGAAGCCACGTCTCCTACCTCTACCCCACCACGATACTCGCGGGCGACCGCTCGAGCTGCGAGTTCACGGGCATCACCTTCGCCGGTGCCACGCAGGACCTCGACACCGGCTGCAAGGTCATCCTGAACGGGGCCGACACCACCGCCTCCGTCGACACCAAGTCCATCTCCAAGGACGGCGGGATCAACACCTTCCGCAGCTCCATCGTCGTCGGACGCCAGGCAAACCGCGCACGCGTCAACGTCAGCTGCCAGTCGCTCATGCTCGATGACATCAGCCGCTCGGACACCGTCCCGGTCATGGACGTCCGCAACCCCACGGCATCGGTCGGCCACGAGGCCACCATCGGCCGCATCTCGGATGACACCGTCCTCTACCTCATGAGCCGCGGCTGCTCCGAGGCGGAGGCCCGCACCATGGTCGTCAACGGCTTTGCGAACCCCGTCTCCAAGGAGCTTCCGCTCGAGTACGCCGTCGAGATGAACAACCTGATCAAGCTCGAGATGGAAGGGGCGATCGGCTAATGGCAGACTCCACGACCACTTCGGTCCGGCCCTCGGCGCAGGTACCAACGTCGACGCCGACCCCGATGGCCAGCGCGGATCACGACACGCTGGAGGCGCCCGGCGCCCTCACGACGCTTTCCCACGTCAACGTCCCCTACAGCCAGACCTGGAATCACCTGAATGTCAACGAGGTCTCCCTCCGGATGCCCCAGCCCATCCACAGGGGCGAGGTCACAGCCCGTCTCCCCCAGATCCTGCGGCAGGTGGAGGCCGGCATCGGAGCCGAGGCCGTAGCGTGGGTGGAGTCCTCCGCCGGCGACGCCCGCTACATCGAGGTGCCGCGCGGGACCCACCGCGAGGAGCCCCTCCTCGTCGAGGCCAACGCCGATGCGGGCGAGGTGCGCGACACCGGCATCCTCGTCCGCGAGGGCGCGAGCGCGACCGTTGCGGTCGTCTCGCATGCCGCTGGCGCCGCAAGCTCCGCCGGTTCCACCCACACCGAGACCGCAACCACGGTGTCCGCGGCCAGGGCGTCCCATCGCCACTCCGCCAACCTCGTCCGCATCATCGCCGAGAGGAACGCGACGGTACGCATCGTGGAGATCATCGCCCTGGGTGAGGACAGCACCCACCTCGAGGGCATCGGCATCGAGGCGGACGGGCGCGCCTCGATCGAGGTGCGCCAGTACGCGCTCGGCGGTGGCCAGGTCGCCCTGGGCTTCGAGGCACAGCTCCGTGGAAGGTCTTCTCGCCTGCAGCTCGACCTGCGCTACGTCGCACGTGGCCATGAGCGCCTGGACGTGAACCAGATGGTGCGCCAGCGCGGCCTCGACACGCGCTGCGACATCCAGTCGACCGGCGTCCTTGCCGACAGCGCGCACAAGACCCTGCGCGAGACCATCGATCTGGTCCACGGCGCCAAGGGCTCCAAGGGCAACGAGGCCGAGACCGTCCTCGTCACGGGGGACGACGTCGTCAACCGCACGCTGCCCGTCATCCTCTGCGACGAGGACGACGTCGCCGGAAACCACGGGGCCTCCATCGGCTCCGTCAGCGCGGAGCAGCTCGCCTACCTCCGCGACCGGGGGCTCTCCGAGGGGGAGGCCGTCGCGCTCTTCTCGCGCGCCATCTTCGACGACGCCGCGATCCATGCCCCCGAGGACGCCTCGCTCGTCGCCGCGCTGGACCGCGCGGCGGAGGTGCTGGGGGACGAGATCGCGCACGACCTCGCCGACGGGCTCGGCCTGACCGACGGGCTCCGAGGCAGTGCCGCCCCCTGCGATGGGCGCGGCCTCCATGACGGCGACGATCCTCAGGAGGGACAGTCGTGACGCTTTCCGAATCCCAGCTCGCGAGCATCGAGCAGAACCCCTACAGGCAGGACTTTCCCCTGCTGGCCAAGCACCCCGACATCACCTTCCTCGACAGCGCCGCCACCTCGCAGCGCCCCGAGGCCGTGCTTGCGGCCGAGCGCGGCTTCTACGAGACCATGAACGCCAATCCCCTGCGCGGCCTCTACCGACTCTCCGTCGAGGCGACCTCCGCCATCGAAAGCGCGCGTCGGCGCATCGCCGGCTTCATCGGAGCCACGGATGACGCCGGTCAGCCACAAGGCGACGAGATCGTCTTCACGCGGAACACCTCCGAGTCCCTCAACCTCGTGGCAGGCTCCCTCGGACGCTCGGTCCTGAAGCCCGGAGACGAGGTCGTCATCTCCATCATGGAGCACCACTCCAACCTCATCCCCTGGCAGCAGGTCTGCGCCGCCACCGGGGCCAAGCTCGTCTACCTGCGTCTGGACGACGACTTCCGCATCACCCCCAAGGAGATCGAGGGCAAGATCGGTCCCAGGGCCAAGATCGTCTCGGTGACCCAGGTCTCCAACGTGCTCGGCGTCGAGAACGACATCCGCGCCATTGCGCGCCGAGCCCACGAGATGGGCGCGTACATGATGGTGGACGGGGCCCAGTCCGTCCCGCACCTCAGGGTCGACGTGCGCGAGCTCGGCTGCGACCTCCTCGCCTTCTCGGCCCACAAGATGGGGGGTCCCATGGGCGTCGGCATCCTGTGGGGCAGGCGTGCCATCCTCGATGGGATGCCGCCCTTCCTGACGGGCGGGGAGATGATCGACTCCGTGAGCGAGACGGAGGCCGTCTGGGCTCCCGTACCCCAGAAATTCGAGGCGGGGACCCAGGACGCCGCAGGCGTCTATGCCTTCGACGCCGACCTGGCCTATCTCGAGGGCCTGGGCATGGACAGGGTCGAGGAGCGCGAGCGGACGCTGGCCTCCTACCTCACGGACTCGCTGTCCGCATTGGGCTTCGTGGACGTGATCGGGCCCTCCGATGGCAGCCGCCACGTGGGTGCGGTCGCGTTCAACGTGCGGGGTGTCCATCCGCATGACGTCGCCTCCATCCTGGACGGTTCGGGCATCTGCATCCGTGCGGGGCACCACTGCGCCCAGCCGCTGCTCTCCTACCTGGACGTGGCGATGGGCAGCACCTGTCGTGCGTCCGTCGCGCTCTACAACGACAAGGCCGACATCGACCGCCTGGTCGAGGGGCTCGAAACGGTTTGGACGGTGTTCCATGGCTAATCCCGTCGCCGGCGCGGGCGGCCTGTACAACCCCGCGTTCATGGACCACGTGTCCCATCCCGACTACAAGTACCAGATGGACGAGCCCACCCTCACGCACGAGGGGATCAACCCCTCCTGCGGAGACGACCTGACCTTCTCGGTCAGGATGTCTGCGGACGGCACCATCGAGGAAGCCGCCTACCAGGGGCATGGCTGCGCCATCAGCCAGGCCTCGGCCGACATGATGAGCGACCTCATGGTGGGCAAGACGCCCGAGGAGGCCATCGGGCTCTGTCGGCTCTTCATGGCGATGGTTCGTGGCGAGGAGACCGACGGTGACGAGCTGGACCAGCTCGAGGATGCGGCCATGCTCAAGGACATCAGCCACATGCCCGCTCGCGTGAAGTGCGCGGAGCTTGCCTGGCGCACCCTCGAGGAGATGCTCCTTGCGGCCATCCCGAAGACCCAGGCAGCCCCGGACGGACCGGAGGCCCCGGCAGCCACCTCCCAGGCCCATGGGGATCCCGCCGAAGGCAAGGGGGACTAGGCTCATGGCCAGCATGTTCTCGACAAAGGGACGCTACGCCCTCAGGGTCATGGGCGACCTTGCCACGCATGAGGGCTGGGTCTCGCTGGGCGACGTCTCCAAGCGGCAGGGCATCTCGCGCAAGTACCTGGAACAGGTGGTATCGCGCATGCACAAGGCCGGCTACGTCGAGAGCCTGCGCGGCAAGGGCGGCGGCTATCGCCTGACGCGAACCCCCGAGGACTACACCCTGGGCGAGATCCTGCGCGCGGCCGAGGGTTCGCTGGCACCCGTCGCCTGCCTGGACTGCACCAACGACGAGATCTGCCCGCAGGCCGACTCCTGCCCTACGGTCACCATATGGCGCGATCTGGGCAGGGTCACCGCAGGTTTCCTGGACAGCCGGACGCTCGCGGACATCGTGGGAGATGTGGACGGGACGGGCGCGGCCTGTGAAAAGAAGTGCCCAGTTACATGATACCCTTATCTGAGCGCAGGCGCGTGGGACATACTTGCCCCAAGCAAGCCAACCAGCCCACGAGAAGGGATCCCATCATGGCAGCAGTTTTCCCCAAGGGCTTCTTCTGGGGCGGGGCCACGGCCGCCAACCAGCTCGAGGGTGCCTGGGACGCAGACGGCCGCGGTCCGTCCGTCGACGACCACTTCACGGGCGGCTCCTACGAGAGGCCGCGCGAGATCACCCTCGAGATCGATCCCGACAAGCTCTATCCCAACCATGACGGCATCGACTTCTACCACCGCTACGAGGAGGACATCGCGCTGTTCGCGGAGATGGGCTTCAACATGCTCCGCATGTCCATCAGCTGGAGCCGCATCTTCCCCAACGGCGACGACGCCGAGCCCAACGAGGCCGGTCTCGCCTTCTACGACAGGGTCTTCGACTGCTGCCACGCCCATGGCATCGAGCCCCTGGTGACCATGTCCCATTACGAGATGCCCTACCACCTCGTCGAGAAGTACGACGGCTGGGCCTCCCGCGAGCTCATCGGCCTCTTCGAGAGGTATGCCAAGACCATCCTCGACCGCTATCATGGCAAGGTCACCTACTGGCTCACCTTCAACGAGATCAACTGCGGCACCATGGACATGGGCAACCTCTTCGAGACCAGCATGATCCAGGGCTACGAGGGTCCCGCGTCCGGCGTCCATACCACCTTCCAGGACCGCTATCAGGCCCTTCACCACCAGTTCGTAGCCTCTGGCCGCGCCATCCGCTACGCGCACGAGAGCTACCCCACGCTCAGGATGGGCAACATGGACTGCTTCATCCTGTCCTACGCCGCCACCTGCGATCCCGCCGACATCCTGCTCAACCAGCAGCAGATGCGCCAGATGAACTGGTACTGTTCCGACGTCCAGGTTCGCGGCTACTACCCCTCCTACGCCAGGCGCTTCTGGCGCGACCACGGCATCGAGCTTGACATCGGGCCGGGGGACCTCGACGACCTCGAGGAGGGGACCATCGACTTCTACACCTTCAGCTACTACATGAGCAACGTCGTGGGCACCCACGGCGTCGAGCAGTCCGCCGGCAACATGACCTTCGGCGGCAAGAACCCCTACCTTCAGTCCACCGACTGGGGCTGGCAGATCGACCCCGACGGACTGCGCTTCTCGCTCAACGAAATCTGGGACCGCTACCAGATCCCCATCATGGTCGTCGAGAACGGCATGGGCGCCAGGGACGAGGTGGCCGAGGACGGCTCCGTCCACGACCCGTACCGCATCGCCTACCTCAGGAGTCACGTCAAGGCCATGGGTGAGGCCGTCGACGACGGCGTCGACCTCGTCGCCTACACCTGGTGGGGGCCGATCGACCTGGTGTCGGCCGGCACCGGCGAGATGCGCAAGCGCTACGGCTTCGTCTACGTCGACAAGCACGACGACGGCACCGGCACCCTCGAGCGCAGGCGCAAGGACTCCTTCTTCGCATACCAGAGGATCATCAGGTCCAACGGGACCGAGGGCCTGGGGTAGTCTTGCCCCACTGGCCGAGGCAAGAGATGTCGAAGTCGCATTATACTGTTGCGTCCCCGACCTACATCAGCCTATGTATGCCACGCACCCAGGGGCCACGCCCCCCAGGAGCCACGTACCCGGGAGTCATCCATGCCCGTCACGAAGACATCGGCCGCAGCCGCACATCAGTCGCCCTCTTGGCTTCCCCAGCACCTCCCCACCATCAGTTCCTCACGCATCTTCGCGGGGCTGGACGGCGAGGAGATCGCCAAGGCACTCCCCTGCCTGGGCGCACGCCTGCACAGCTTTGGCGAGGGCGAGTACGTGCTGCGCGAGGGCGAGACCACCACGCAGGTCTACGTCCTCCTCGAAGGTGGCGTCAACGTCATCCGCGAGGACTGGTGGGGCAACCGCAACATCATCACGACCGTCGCCCCCGGCGGCACCTTTGCCGAGTCCTACGCCTGCACAGAGGGCACCCCACTCGCCGTCTCGGCCGTCACGACGAGGGCCTCCACCTTGCTCACGCTCAAAGCGCGCAAGATCATGGTCGGGTGCAGCTCGGGCTGCCCCTACCACGTGCGGCTCACGCAGAACCTCGTAGGCGACGTGGCCCAGCACAACCTGGCCCTCAACAGCAAGCTCACCTACCTCAGCCAGCGCTCCACACGCGAGAAGCTCCTGGCCTACCTCTCCGACGAGTCACGCCGTGCCGCCAGTCCCACGTTCACGATCCCCTTCAATCGCCAGCAGCTCGCGGACTTCCTCTCGGTCAATCGCTCTGCCATGTCCAACGAGCTCTGCAAGATGCGCGGCGAGGGCATCCTCGACTTCGATCGCAGCCGCTTCACGCTGCGGGAGAGTCCGCACTCCTGACGCTTGGACCGTACGGGTCCTTGAGGCGCGCACGCGTCTCCAGGACCCGTGCGCGTCCCCAACGCACGCAGCGCATCTCGAAGCGACCCGACCGCACACGGAGGAGGGACGCCGCCACCCATGTGGCAACGTCCCTCTCGCATGCCCCGTGCCTCAGCACCGACGGTGCTCGCGGGGCTTCGGCGCCGACCGTCTGCCTTCGCGACAAACGGGCGACGGGCCTAGTTCGATGCCCCTAGTTCCAGCCCTTGCCGTCGGAGCCGAACTCGACGATGAGCTCCTTGGTGCGCTTGACGATGGCGTCGCGACCCGGCTTGAGGAGCTTGCGCGGATCGTAGCCCTTGCCCTGCTGGTCGGCACCAGACTCGATGTACTTGCGGGTTGCCTCGGCAAAGACGAGCTGGAGGTCGGTGTTGACGTTGATCTTGCAGATGCCCAGCGAGATGGCCTTCTGGATCTGGTCGACGGGAATGCCCGTGCCGCCATGGAGGACCAGCGGCAGGTCGCCGGTCTCGGCCTTGATTGCCGTCAGCTGGTCGAAGGAGAGGCCCTCCCAGTTGTCGGGGTAGATGCCGTGAATGTTGCCGATGCCGCAGGCCAGGAAGTCAACGCCCAGGTCCGCGATCTGCTTGCACTGCTTGGGATCGGCGAGCTCGCCCCTGGAGGTCACGCCGTCCTCGGTGCCGCCGATGCCGCCGACCTCGGCCTCGACCGAGATGCCCTTGACGTGGGCGGCCTTGACGACCTCAGCGGTGCGCTTGAGGTTGGTCTCGAAGTCGGGCTCGTGGGAGCCGTCATACATGACGGAGGTGAAGCCCGCCTCGATGCACTTGAAAACGTCCTCGTAGGAGCCATGGTCAAGGTGAAGGGCAACGGGGACGGTGATGTCCTTGGCCTCGACGAGGTCCCTGACGATGTCGGCGACGACCTTGTAGGAGATCTGCCATTTGGCGGCACCGCCGGTGCACTGGATGATCACCGGGGACTGGAGCTCCTCGGCGGCATCCAGGATCGAGCTGGCCCATTCGAGGTTGTTGGTGTTGAACGCTCCGAGGCCATAGTGGCCCTTCTCAGCGCTCTGGAGCATGGCCGTAGCATTGACAAGCATGTGATACCTCCATTGAACGTGATGGACCTTCCACACACCACATATGATACTGCCAATTACCGATACGTCAGCGATGACGAACCACAAATGTGCAACCAGAATGGTGCAACCTGGCCAATTGTATTGGCCCAGCCGGAACCCATAGCTCCAATCGGACCGACTCCACCGCCAACGCAGCCCGGACCGCCCCGTGCCATGGCTTGTCCTGTCTTCGTGAAATTCGCACGGCAGACCACAAGACCCCTCTACCCTAGTGTCAGGAAGCACCGAAGGGACGCCGAGCGCTGCGGAAGGCACGCGACCGGCAACGGCGGGCAGACGCCCGCAGGAAAGTGGCGACACGCATGGACCCACAACACACCAACGTCTCGTCCGGGGACGACGGCCCCGACAAGACCACCAAGAAGAACCTGTTCGAGGACTTCTCCATGACGGCGGTCGTCGCATCCGCCCTGGCATCCGTCACGTCGTTCGCGCTCTCGTCCCAGATCGGCCTGGCCGGCTCCCTCATCGGCGTCGGCATCGCGGCGGCGGCCTCGGCCATCGCCTCCCAGGTATACAAGTCAGTGCTCTCGGCATCGGCCGAGAAGATCAAGGGCCTGGGCGAGCAGGGCCCCGGCATGACCGACCCTGCGACCCCGACCGTACGGCTCGGCACCCACGGCCCTGACGCGGGGGGCACCGTCGTCCACAGGATGCCCGATGCGTCACCTGGCATGCCAGGTGACGAGCCGACTTCACCCGCCATGGCCGAGACGGGCACCCCCATCGCCCCCGAGGCCATCCGCACGGCTGCGGCGGACCGCAGGAGCAGGACCATCCGACGGCGTGCGCTCGTCGTCACGGCCGTGGCAGCGATCGCGGCCGTCCTGGTCTATGCGGCCATCGTCAGCCTCGCCACTGCAGGCCAGGGCATAGGCAGCTCGAGCGTGGTGGCCCCGACCGCCTCCGAGCCCCGAGGGGGCTCCTCGTCAGACGCGACCACAGACAGACGGGCTGAAGGAGCGGGCGGCTCCTCCACCGGCCAGGACGGCACAAGCGGCTCGGACGCGGAGGCGACGTCCTCCGACGAGGGCTCCTCTGCCGGCAGCTCTGCGACAAGCGGATCTGGCACAAGCGGATCGTCTGCAAGCGGCTCGTCCGGAAGCGGCACGTCCGGGAGCCCCGACTCGAAGGGCGACGGGACAGGTGGCGCGACCACGACAGGCGGGTCGTCCTCGGATACGACGGGCAGCTCGTCGACGGGCGCCTCCGGCACCACAGGCGGCTCCAGTGACGCCAGCTCGACAGGCACGAGTGGGACCAGCCCCTCCGGAAGCGGCTCGTCGAAGTCGGTCGCCACTAGCGCCTCGGGCAGCGCAGCCTAGGCGACACGGGCCCACGGCCGCGTCGACCGCCAGGCCGCCAGCAGCAACCGGAAAGGACCCGCATGGGCCGTCCCCACCTCTTGACAGCATTCCTCCCCCGGCCTCGGCGCGGCACCGTCGCCTGGCTGGTCGCCGTCTCCCTCGTGCCCGTCGTGCTGCTGTGCGTCTGCATCGACGGCATCTACAGGGATCCCAGCCCCACCCCCATCCTTCTCGTCGCCTTCGCGTCCCTCGTTGCGGAAGAGCTCACGCTCCAGCGCGACCACCTCTCGGAGCTGCTCTCCGCTCGCACGGGAGGCTTCCACCCCACCATGAGGGCCGTGGTCTGGGCACTCAGGGACGCCCTTCTCGTCGTTGCCGCCGCAGGGCTCTCCTACCTTGCGCTCGAGGCCCCCCTCAACTCGGGACGCCCCTCCATCGAGCCTGTCGGCACGACACTCGAGCTGCTCGTCATTGGCACGACGATGCTGGTTGGCTACTTCCTCGCCCAGAGGCGCGGCTGGCTTGCAGCCATCGTCCCCGTGCTTGCCTTCCTGGCCGGGATCGGCCAGTACTTCACGCTCGCCCTCAAGCAGACCGTCGTGATGCCGGGAGACCTCTACGCCCTGGGCACCGCCGCAGCCGTCAGCGGCGGGCTCACGTTCAGGCTCACGCCCGCGACGCTCCCCTCCCTTGCCCACCTTGCGCTCGCCCTTGCCTGCCTGGCGCTTGTCGTCCCGCCCAAGGCCCTTCCCGAGTCATCGCCCGACGGACGCGGGACCCCTGCCTCGAGCCCGGCCCCCAGGCCTGCCCTCGGTGCTGCCCCCAGACCCGCGCTCAACCTCGCCTGCGCCGCGGCCCTTGCGCTCTGCCTTCCCGTCGAGGCAGGTGCCGCCTGCGACTGGGTTGGGCGGCAGGGCATCGACTACTGGTTCATCGTCGAGACCTACCAGAGGTACGGCTCGCTCAACTCGTTCATGACGATAGCCCGTGACATGGGCATCAAGGCCCCCGATGGCTACAGCGACGCACAGGCCCGACAACTCGAGCAAGAGGGTGCCGCCGGCTTCGACGCAGGCCCTGCGGCGCCCACCTACGCCCAGGCGTCCTCCCAGTTTTCGGCGACCAGGCCCACGGTCATTGCAATCATGAACGAGACCTTCTCGGACCTCTCCCTCTACCAGGCCCTTTCCGACCAGGGCTATGCTGGCCCCACCGCGTTCAACGCAATCCCCGACGCCCTCGCGCGCGGGGTGCTCTACACCTCCGTCCTGGGAGGGGGGACCTGTAACTCCGAGTTCGAGTTCCTCTCGGGCAACACCATGGCCTTCGTCGGGCCGGGCAAGTACCCCTACACGCTCTATGACCTCTCCGGCATCCCCACGCTCGCCAGGCAGTTCAAGGAGCTGGGCTACACCACCTGCGCCATCCACCCCAACCTTGCGACCAACTGGAACCGTGACAGGGTCTACCGGGGCTTCGGCTTCGACCGATTCCTGGACATAGGCTCGTTCGAGCACGCACCGCAGTTCCACAACGGCGTGACGGACGGCGCCACCTACGACAAGGTTCTCGAGCTGCTCGCCGCAGACGACGGGCCGCAGTTCATCTTTGACGTGACCATGCAGAACCACGCCGGCTACGACCTCTCCAACATCCCCGCGGACCGCCTGACCAGCTATCGTCTGGACCGCTTCTCGGACTACGACAACGCGCAGCTCAACGAGTACCTGTCCTGCATCCAGGCATCCGACGAGGACCTCGCGGCCTTCGTCGCGCGCCTGCGGGATCTTGACCGTCCCGTTGTCCTCGTGTTCTTTGGTGACCACCAGCCCACGGTCTCAAGCTGGCTCAATGACAGCTACCATCCGGGAGAGGACGAGCTCGCCCATAGCGTCCGCTCCTACCAGACGAGCTATGTCATCTGGGCCAACTATGACGTCGTCGGCAACGGGCAGACGAGCCAGGCCATGGACACATCCGTCAACTACCTGGGCGCTCTCATGAACCAGATGATTGGCGCACCGCTCACCGACTACCAGAAGGCAGAGCTCAGCCTGCGCGAGACGCTCCCCGGCGTCACGCTCAACGGCTACAGGGACGCATCGGGCGCCTGGCATGCGCCGACCAAGGGGGATGAGGGGGATGCGGCGACGGACGCGGAGGAGAGCTGCGCGACGGAGGCCGCAAGGGCATACGACCTGTTCGAGAGGCTCGAGTACTACGAGTTTGGCTCGCGCGTCTAAGCAGCCGGCCCCTTGCCCAAAAAGCCCAGCACCTCACGCTTGCACGCCAGGAACTCGGAGGTGAGCGCGAAGGCCGCAGCCGAGGACGTGTGACCTGGCTCACCGACCGGACGCGGAACCGCAATCTCCGCCAGGATCGTGCTGGGCTGGCCGGCAGACGGATTGCCCTCGAGCACATAGATGCGTTCGGCCATGGACACGGCCTCGTCCACGTCATGCGTGATGGCAAGCGTTGCCAGGCCCAACTCGCGCGCCATGTCGCAGTACCAACTACGCATATCATCGCGCGTCAGGGCGTCGAGAGCACTGAACGGCTCGTCCAAGAGCACCACGTCGTTGCCCATGAGGTAGGTCCGCAGGAACGCCGCACGCTGCCGCATCCCACCCGAGAGCTCCGCCGGCCAACTCTGCTCGCAGCCTGCCAGACCGAAGCGTTCGAACAGAGGCCGAGCCCTCTCGTGCGCCTCCTCGCGTCCCATGCCGGCAATCTCCAGCGGCAGGCAGACGTTGTCGATGATGCGCCTGCTCGGCAGCAGTAGGTCCTTCTGAAGCATGTAGCTGACGTGGCCGGGACGGGCCGTCACGTCCCTGCCATGGAGGAGCACACGTCCCTCGACTGGCGTCGTGAGTCCCGAAAGGGCGTGGAGCAGGGTCGTCTTCCCGCAGCCAGAGCGACCGACAAGGCACACGACCTCGCCCGCGCCTACGGCGACGCTCACGTCGCGGACGACGAGCAACGGGGTCCCCTGGCCCCAGGAAAGGGTCAGACCCTGCGCGGAGAGGGCGATGTCCCCCCCGCCGCCAAAGCCCCCCCCGATCGCCTGCGCCATCGACATCCGGCTACGCCTCGAGATAGTCCATGGTCCAACCCGCATTGATGTCAAGTTGGTTCTGGACCAGGCTGTTGTCATTGAGCCACTGGTAGAACCTACTCCAGCGGCTGGCGTCAATCATGCCCCAGTGCGACGCGTCTGCCTGGTACTGACCGGCGAGGTAGAGCTGGCTCTGCCTCACGAGGGCGGGATCGAGCTCAGGTACCTGTCCACAGAGGATGTCGGCCGCAGGCTCGGGGTTTGCGATCGCGTACTCGTAGCCCCTCTTCGCAGAGCGCACGAATGCCTTCACCACATCGGGATGCTGCCGGCAGAAGTCGTTGTTGGCCGCAATGACCGGCGTGTAGTAGTCAAAGACGTCATCGATCGATATGAACGAGAAATAGCTGACGTCGTAGCCCTGGACGGCCGCGTTCTGCACGGCCCAGCCCTCGTAAACCCAGACGTCGTCGAACATGTCGGCCTTGAGGCCGCTGACCTCGTCGTCGACGGTGTACGGGACCAGATCGAGCTTGGAGAAGTCACCGCCGTCCCTCTCGACCACCTGCCGTATGATGGCCTGCTCGACCGGCATGTCCCAGGTGGCGTACCTGTGACCCTCCATCATGCGCGGAGAGCTTATGGCATCCTCCCTGCGACTCATGATGCCGGAGGTGTTGTGCTGGATCACCGCCGCAACGGCCTGTATGGCGAGAGGGCTGTCACCCGCCAGGGCGTTGGCGATGTAGTCCTGGTAGCTGATGCCCAGCTGCGCCTGGCCCGAACCCAGCATGGTCTCAGCGGTATCCTCAGCCGGCTGGACGATCTCGACCTCAAGGCCCTCGTCGGCAAAGTAACCTTGGTCCTGGGCAACGTAGATGCCCGTGTGATTGGTGTTGGGCGTGTAGTCCAGGCAGAAGGTGATCTTGCCGGCATCACCGACGTTGCCAGCGCCTCCGTTGCCGCTTGCGGCAACATCGCCTGCGGTGCCATCGCCCGCAGAGGGCGCTCCCGCGTTACGGTATGCGCCGCAGCCCGCAAGCCCCAGGCCAGCCAATGCCGCACCAGACAGCCCGACGAACGCCCGGCGCGAGATTGCCGCATGGGCGGTGCGGAAGTCGCGGGTACCACGGGCGCCACGGGCGCCATGTGCAGAGCTTACGTTGCATCTCATGTCGCTTACCTCTTTCTCTCGGCCCGCTTCCAGGGCATCGCCACGCGACGCAGCACGTCGACGACGCCCATGAGGGCCAGTGACAGCGCGGAGATCAGAAGGATCACCGCAAACATCCGGTCGTACGAGAAGGACTTGCGCACGCGCGTCATGTACACGCCCAGCCCCGAAAAGCCACCCAGCCACTCCGCAATCACGGCGCCCACGATGGCATAGGTCGCGCTGATGCGCAGGCCACCAAAGAACTGCTCGGCAGCGGCAGGTATCTTGACCTGCCAGAATATCTGCCAGTCACCTGCATTCATGGTGCGCATGAGATCGATCATGTCGGCATCTGCGGAGCGAAAGCCCGACACCAACGACACCGTTATGGGAAAGAACGTCGAGATGATGACCAGCACCACCTTGGGTGCCAGGCCATAGCCAAACCACAGCACCAGAAGCGGCGCGATGGCGACGGTCGGTATGGTCTGCGACAGGGTGACAAGGGGGTCGAGGGCCAGGCCGACGGCCTCGAAGCGATCCATGAGCACAGCCGCCACGAAGCCCACGGCACAGCCAATCAAAAGGCCCAGGAAGGCCTCGAGCAGCGTCGCGGCACTGTGGGAGACGAGAAGGGACGCGTCCTCGACGAGTGCCACGACCACCTGCGTGGGACTTGGCAGCAGAAAGTTGGGAACGAGCCCCAACATGACGGCAAGCTGCCATGCGACCAGCAATGCGAGCGTTGCCGTCAGCGGGATGAATGTGCGACGCGCGTCGTGCATGCCTAGGCCACAGCTTCCCGCGAGCTTGTCGCAAACTCGCTGTCAGCCTGGTGGTACTTGCCAATCTTGCGCTCGGTGGTCATGACGTCACCGTCGGGACGATAGGAGATCTTCACGTAGCTGGCACTTTCGGCACAGCCCGCAGAAGCTCCCACCTCGACGCAGCGTTTGACCAGGTCCATGCAGGCGTTGAGGTCACCCTCGACGGCCGTCTCGAACGGTCCCACGTAGTAGTCGAGGCCACTGGCATCGATGGCCGCGATGACCTCGTCGACGATGCGACAGACCTCCTCATCCGAACCCGCGTCCATGGGCAGGTACTGGATGGCAACGGAACAGTTCACGTTTCCTCGCTTCCTGCGAGGCTCGCCGTAGGAATATGACGGCAGGCATCTTGCGGACAGTTGCAACCGTCTCGCGGGCGTTCAGATCGCAGACGCCCAGACGCCATCGTCAACCTACGAGAAGGCCCCGCGCTTGCGGGGCCAAAAGTCTGCAAAACGCAGCCACACTCTGGTCCCTACGCTGGCATTACCCAGATCAGGTTCTGAGGTCGGGCGAGTAGGTCGCCCCTCTCAGCCGCGCCATATCCGCAGCTCCCTGTTGACATGGCCATTATAGACCTCTTCGGCAGACACCATCTTGGAGGCGTTTTCGCAGGTAGAACAAACTATATGACAACCGATGGCAAGCTCTGCAATCGGAGACGGTGTCTTCCCGTCCTTCATGCTCAGCGCGAAGGCATACTCACGCAACGGGAAGAATCCCGACTTCGCCAGACAGTCTGACATCGACAAGGTCAGACATCCTAAGCTCATCATAGAGCTGGCACGGCAGCAGGGCGGTTCGGTTGCCGCCCGCTTCGGTGCTGCACCAGTCATCTCATATACAGAAGGACATGTACAGTGGCAGGTAGATACGGGTTCCCTCCTTCTTGAGCTGGCCTGGATGCAACACGATCTCGTCCCCGACTCGCTTGCCGAAGCGTCTGCGGAAGTCATCGAGCGAGATGGTGGAGTAGGTCTTCGTGGACTTGGCCTCGATGGGCGAGACTCGCGGCTTGCCGACGGCATCGGAGAACCCCCTTGTGACCAGGAAGTCTATCTCACGTGGTCTCGGTCGGCGTCCCGTCTCGATGGGGGGCTCACCCCACGAGTAGTAGTACAGGGGCCTGCCGTTTGAACGCAGCTGCTGGGCGATGGCGTTCTCGACGAACATCCCGCGGTTGATGGAGAGCTTGCCGAACTGCAGGGCGCGATAGATTCCTTCCGTCTCCGCCCCCTCGTCGAAGACGCTCGACACGAGCAGACCAGTATCTGCCATGTAGCACTTGAGCGAACTGTCCTCTCCTTCGTCTGCGGCAAGTTTGAACCCAACATTCGGATCGTTGCATAGCCGACAGACGCTCACGACGTGTGCATCCTCGAGCCAACGGAGCGCTGACTCGTATTGGCGGTAGCGTGACCCCCTGCCCAAGGTCGAGAACTTGAACCGCTTGCTACCTGCCGACAGCTGGCCGGGAATGCCCATGAAGACGGAGTAGGCCCGCCGAGCGTCGCTCGCGCCGAACTTCTCGATATCCTCGGCATAGAGGGCCAGGATCTGCCGCTTCGTCTTGTCGCTCTGTGTGAACGCGGAAGTCTCGATGAAGTCGCTGACGGATTGAGGCATGCCTCCTACGAGCATGTATTCATTGAACAGGCGCATGCACTGGCGATGCAGGCTGTCGGGAAGGGGCCGTAGTGCGTCGTGGCACCGTCTGACCTCGTCTGAGAGATTCTCTCTCCCGAGCGCCCAGAGGTACTCCTCGAAGTCGAGGGACCAGAGCTTCACGCGCTCCTCCTCGGAGGGGATGACGATGTCCTGGACGTTCTTGCGGATTGAGATGAGCGAGCCCGTCTCGATGTAGTCGAACCTCCCGTCCGCCACCAGGTGCTTGATCATCTCGCGGGCGACGGGAAAGCGCTGGACCTCGTCGAATATGACGATTGAGTGCCTCGGGGTCAGCTTAACGCCGAAGTAGAGCTGAAGCATGCGCAGAAGCGTGTCTATATCTCCCCGATGCTCATCAAAGATGGCACGCACGTTGTTGTCCACCTGAGAGAAGTCGACGAACAGGCTCGATTCGTACTCGTTCGCCGCGAACGCCTTGGCGATGGTGGTCTTGCCGACACGCCTTGCTCCCTCGACGAGCAGCGCACTCCTGCCCTTCGAGTCTGCCTTCCAGCCAAGCATTGTGCCGTAGAGCTTCCTCCTGAAGGTCATCTGCACCTCCTCACGTACATCAGCCAGTCTTGATAGCATCGATTATGAGGTTGTTTGCAAAATCCTCCACCTATGGCAGGTCTATTCTATACAGAATCCTCTATCTAGGTTGAGCGGGAGATATGCAGAATCAGGAAGATGGAGAATGGGCTTTACGTCTACTCCAAGGACGGGATCCCATCGAGGAGATGGGCCTGCATCTTCATCGACGGGCCCAGCGAATCGAGGGCCCACAGACATAACGGCGGTAATGCCATCTCCGTCTCACTGCCCCTCTCTCAGAAGTGACATATGCTATGGGAATATGTTCCTTCATGAACGGAGCCAGCTATGTCCCTCCAGGGCACCCAGGATGACGATCTCCTCCTTTATCAAATTGCGAAGATGTACTATGTCGAAGGGCTCTCGCAGGACGCCATCGCGTCCAAGGTGAGCTTCAGCCGCTCGTATGTCTCCCGTCTGCTTGACCGTGCCAAAGAACGCAGGATTGTCACGTTCAACGTCATGAACCCCATGGCAGAGACGGTCGACGGGCTTGAAAGGCACCTTGCGGAGCTCTTTGATCTCAAGTTCGTCTCAATCGAGGGGGTCTCGGCGGCAGAGCACCATGGCAAGACTGGTCGGACGCTCAACGACAGCATCGCTCGCCACGCCGCCGCGATGCTTCCCGGCTTTCTCTCGACGGCAAGCACCGTCACCGTTGGTTTTGGCGAAACCCTCTATCGCATGTCAAAGGAGCTTCGCGCTCAGAAGCCCCAGGAGGCCCTCTCCTTTGTCCCCGCCGTAGGTACGGTGAGCACCGCGAGTCCCCAGACCCAGTCGAACATCATCGTCGACAACCTCGCGACTGCCTTTGGCGGCCGCTCCTTCTTCACCAACGTCCCTGTGGTTGCCGACCGCGCCGAGTCCAAGAGCAGGCTCTACCAGAGTCACCGCAGCGAGCTTCTCCACCAGTGGGAGCTCGCCGACGCAGCAATCGTCGGACTCGGTGCTCCCTATCGCTCGTCGGCCGACCCCTTCAGCCTGAACGAGGCCACAGACGAATACCGTGCCCTCGTCGCTTCCTCGGACATCGCCGGCGACATCCTGGCCTCCTTCTTCTTCGAGGACGGGTCGGAGCTTCCTCTCGGCGGCGCATACACGAGAAACGCACTTCCCCTCTCCCACCTGCGCCAGATGGACCGCGTTCTCTGCATAGCCGGAGGGTCTCGGAAGGTCAGGGGCATCTGGTCGGCCCTGCGCTGCGGCTTCGTCAACTGCCTCATCACCGACTCGGAGACGGCAATGGGCGTGATAGCCCTCGAAGAGGACGGATAGGAAGGCGCGCCGATCGAAGGGCCCGATTGATGCATCAAAAAAACGCCTACCTCGCAAGCCTGTAGATGTTGACGATATCCTCCTTGTCGAGCCTGATGGCGCTGCCGATGTAACCGACCCCAGCCGTCTCTATGGCGATGTCCGCACACCGCCCGAAGGCTTCCTCGCCGATGCCCACCTGAGAGAGCCTCGTGGAAAGACCCACGTCCTCGATGAAGTGCTCGAGGTTGCGGATGCCCTCGTCGACCGTGTTCTCCGGATCCTCGTAGTTCATCTTCGCCCCAAAGCATCTCACGCACAGACGCGTGAAGAGCGGCATGTTGCGCCGGTGGCAGTAACGCATCCAGGCGGGAAACAGTATGGCAAGCATCTCGCCGTGCGTGCGATGGAAGGCGCCCGTCATGGGCTTCTCGAGGTTGTGGACGCAGTACCCATGCACCTGTCCGGATATGATCACGTCTTCGAGAGGCACGTAGGCAACCCGGCAGATGTTCGCCCGCGCCGCGTAGTCATCGGGAACCCTGAGCGCCACGGGCAGGTTGCGCATTACCTCGTTGATAACACCCTCATAGGCGGAGAGGTAGAACTCGACCCCATCCGGAGCGCAGAAGTAGTCCTCCATGGCATGGGAGATGATGTCGAAGCAGCCTGCCGCCGTCTGGAACGCAGGCAGCGTGTAGGTGAGCTCCGGGTCGATGAAAGCGAGGTCGAAGCGCATCTCGTTGGCAAAGACGCAGGTCTTACGTTCCGGATCGCAGGTGTCGTCCCGCCACACGGCCGCCGTCGAGACGTCGCTCCCTGTCCCCGGCATAGTCACCACTACACCATGCTTGAGAACACGGCTCGTGATGGGCGCGAACTTGGGGTGGTCCCAGAGCTCGCCCGGGTAGTAGGCGCCGCAAGCGATGTACTTCGAGCTGTCCATGGTGGACCCGCCACCCACCGCGAGCACAAAGTCGATGCCCTTCTCGCGAACGAGTCTGCAGCCTTCGCGCATGAGCGAGACCTTAGGGTTAGGGACCACACCGCCGAGTCCGAAGACCTCAAGTCCCTCCTCTTCCAAGTACCCGCGGATGCGGGCGACCAGGGGCCTGATGAAGTCTCCGGCATCGTAGTGCACGAGCACGCGAGAGGCTCCTACGGCCTTGACCTCCTTGCCGACATCCTTCTCGCACCCCCTCCCAAAGATGATCTTTTCTGGATTGCATTGCACATAATCGTTAAGCACAGCGCCTCACCTCGTCACCGAGCCTTGATGCGACCAGCTGGAGCAGGCAGTCTGAGCCAATCAGGGAAACCAAGCCTGCACCCCTTCAGAGACCAGATGGAGCAGGGGCACACGTTCCCGCTCCAGCCCGACCAATGGCCTATCGGAAGTTGTCTGCCTTGCCGGTGGAGCCGGTGACATCCATGTAGTGCGCCGCCACCTCCTGGTAGCCCTTGGTGAGCCTCGGGTACATCTGGTAGGCACCCATGCCCATCAGGTCGTTACCCAAGGAGAAGAGCTCTTTGATGGCGCCCCTCTTAAGGTCGTTGGAGAGGTTGAGCTTGGTGATGCCCATCTTGCTCGCCATGGCGAGGGCATCGTCACCTGTGCCGCTACCCCCATGCAGGACGAGCGGGACGGGCACGACCTCGTCGAGTTCCTTGAGAAGCTCCAACTCCAGGTGCGGGTTGCCATTCTTGTAGACGCCATGCGTGGTGCCGATGGCCACGGCGAGCGCATCACAACCTGTGAGCTCGCAGAACTTGACAGCCTGGTCGGGCTGGGTGTAGAGGGAGTCGTCAACAGTCCCGATGCCGACGTGCCCGAGCTCAGCCTCGACACCGACACCGCAGGCGTGGGCGACCCTGACAATCTCTGCGACTTGCCCGGCATTCTCGTCAAAGGGCAGCGACGATCGGTCGACCATGACGTCCGTGAAGCCAGCATGGATGGCCCTCATGGCCTCTCCGAAGGTGCCGCCGTGGTCCTGGCAGAGGGCCACCGGAACGCTTACGCGCAGAGCCATGTCCTCGACGATCCTGCCCCACATGTTGATGTCGGGGTTGACCTTGAAAAGCGAGATGAGGATAACAGGGGAGTTCTTCTCCTCGGCGGCGTTGAGGATCGCCCTCACGGAATGCTCGTTCTCGACGGCGCAGGCGGGGATGCAGTAGCTATTCTTGCGGGCATCCTTCATCAAGCCAATCATTGAGGTGTACATGCGGTTTCTCCCTTCAGGGCAGCCGATCTGCTACCACTTGACCATGACGCGGTAGGTGTCCATGGAGCAGGCCCGCTCGAAGGCCTTGGTGGCGTCCTCCATGGGATAGGACTCCGTGAGCAGCGGGGTGAGGTCGACGAGCATCTTGGAGAGGATCCTCGTGCTAGCTTCGAAGGCCTTGACCGAGGGGGACTTCGATCCCGTAATCACGATTTCCGCGTTGTGGATGGAGTTCATGGAGAGCTCTACGGGTTCATCGGGATGCATGCTTGAGTACTGGACGAAGGTGCCCATGAGCGCAAGCATCTTAATGCCCTGCGCCGAAAGAGCGGTGACGGATGTCGTGTTGAAGACAGCGTTTGCACCCTCGCCATCCGTGAGGCGCATGACCTCCTCGACGGCATCGACCTCTTTGGGGTTGATAACCACATCGCAGCCATAGCGCTTTGCCATCTCGAGGCGCGCCGGATCAGGCTCGCTCAGGATGACGCGGGCACCGTACAGCTTGGCGATGATGACGTGGAGGATGCCCATCACGCCGCCGCCAAGGACCACCACATCGTCACCCAGGTGGATGTTCCCGCGCTCGACGCTGTTGACGCAACAGGCGAAGGGCTCAGCAAGGACAGCCTGCTCGTAGGGCAGATTATTGGCCATCTTGTAGACCTGGCCCTCGTCGACGGCCATGTACTCGCCGAGGCCGTTGGGCAGGAGCTTGCCGGCGGATGCCGCAGACTTCTTGTAGGAGTTGCGGCAGAGGTTCTCCTCGCCTTTGCGGCACTCAGGGCAGTGGCCGCAGTTCTGCAGGACGCGGACGGCGACCTTCTGGCCCATCGGATACTCCTCCGGGTCAACGTCCTCCCCCAGGCCCTCGATGACGCCCGCACACTCGTGGCCGCCGACATAGGGCAGCTCCTTCTTCGTCACCTGTGTGAAAACACGCTGTTCAAAGGTGCACAGCGCACAGGCGTGAAGGTGGACCAACACCTGGCCAGGACCGGGCTCGGGTTTTTCGATCTCGCAGACGGCAGTCTCGCGCTCCGCCATAATTGCGACAACCTTCATCTTTTCCATGGGAATCCCCTTTCGGTAGGCAGGTCCGCAAGGCGCACGGACCCAAACAGTGACATGCGTCGGGAAGAGTCGTTAGATTGTGGATGGGTTGTCCGCAGAGACAGCCGCAGGGCTAGACGATTCCCAGGTAGCCAAGGACGATGCCACCGAAGATGAGGTAGGCCATCATCCTCAGGGCGGAGACGCCCCTCTTGTCCATCAGCCAATAGACGAAGAGCGCAAGCGCCAGTGGAAGCGCCTTGGGCATGATGGCGTCAAAGACGTCGGCCTGCAGGTCGAAGGCACCCGTTGTGAGTTCGAGGTTGATGGTGGTGCTTAGGGAAACGTAGTTGGCCACAAGCGCACCCATGACGGTGCAGCCCATGATACCCGCGGCGGTGATGAGCTTGTTGATAAGGCCGCTCTCGAGAAGCCCCATGATCGCCTCGTCGCCCTTCTTATAGCCGAGCTGAAAGGAGTGCCGGCCCATGACGACGAGGAGCGCAACAAACATTGCTAGATAGAGCAGGGGGCCGGCAACGTTGCCATCCATAGCAAGGCCAATGCAGAGGGAGAGCAGGATTGGTGAGAGGACCGCCTGTATGATGGTGTCACCGACACCGGCGATCGGTCCCATGAGGCCGTACTTGACGGAGGGCATGAGATCGTTGGCAAGCTCAATCTCACCGGCAGCGATGCGCTCCTCCATGGCGGCGGTCAGACCCACGATGGCACCGCCGAGACGTACCTCGGTATTGAAGAAGGCGGTGTGGCGCTGCATGGCCTTCCGACGGCCCTCGACGTCATCCTTCGCGTAGAGGGCATCGATGATCGGACACATGGCGTAGAGGAAGCCCGTTCCCTGGAGCCTCTCGTAGTTGTAACAGGAGTGAGCGAAGACGAGCCAGTTCCAGAAGGACTTGTGCATGGCTTTTGCGGGAACCCTCTTGATCTCGTCACTCATCGTCATCATCCCCCTCAGCGATGGCGGGCGCAGCAAGGCCACCCTCCGCGAGAGCATGTTTAGGCTGAAGTACACAACCATGAGGAACCCGATGAAGAAGAACGGGATGGCATCTCCTTTGAAGATGGCTTTCATGTTCATCGCGATGCCGACCACGGAGAGCACGCCGCCCACAACGCCGAGGACTCTGATAAACGTGGTGCCAGCAAGGGCGTTGATCAGGCCAGAGATGGCGTCGACGCCGAACATGCAGATGATGGTGCAGGGAATGACATAGATGGCCGCAAGCGCAACCTGGGCACCGACCACGTTGGCGAGAAACACGCCCTTGGTGTCGCCCTTCTCAGCTGCCTTGTCGGCCATGTGCGTGAAGGGGACGGCGGAGAGCATGCGGAGGTTGAACAGGACGGTACCGGCGAGGCCAACGGGAATGGCAATGGCGACCGCCTCGGGCGCCGAGAGGCCTCCAGAGATCGCTGCGGCGGTACCTACGATTCCGGCGAGGGCGGGATCGGCAGGATAGGAGCCACCCGTTGACATGACGCCTAAGTAGATAAGCTGGATGGCCGCGCCAACGATGGTGCCCTGGACGGGATCGCCGAGGACGAGCCCAACGAAGAAACCTAGGACGAGCGGCTTTCCGAAGGTGTAATAGCCACCGCCGACAATCCAGGGACCGGCATTTAGGTAGTAGAAGATGCCACACAAAAGCGCTTGAAGAAAGCTCATGACCTACTCCCTCTCTGCTAGGACGTTGTTCAGGTCCTTTGGAGCGTCCGAGGGGACGAGTTGATAGAGAATCCTCGTCCCCCTGGCAACGATTCTCTGCATGCATTCGACCTCCTCCGGGCTTGCGGAGACGTTTCTGTTGATGCGCGACCTCCCCTCTTTGAATCCCATGCCTCCCAGAATCACGTCGTGCAGCGAAATCCCCCCGTCGATGAGCGCCTCGATCGTCTCGGGCACCTTGACGAGAACCATGACCCTCTCGTCCTCCTTGGGCTCTCGGAGACACCAGGCAACTCCCCCCTCGACGTCCTTGACGACAACCTTGATGCCGGACGGCGCGGCAGCCTTGAGGATGCGCACCTGAAAAGCATTGTCAGGAAGGGCGTCGTCCATCACGAGCACCTTGTTGGCGTGCGTGGTTTTGAGCCACTGCGTAGCGATCTGCCCGTGAATCAGGCGATCGTCAATTCGAACAAGCACCAAGTCCTTCACGGTTCCTCTCCAATCTGCCTCCACGCGACCGACCAAACCGCTGCCACTCGACCGTTCGGATTGCCTTGTCAAATAAGCTAGCATCTATTGTTCACGTATGTTCTGCACGTATGTGCATACAATCTAAATGGCTGTACCTTGGGTTCTTACGTGCCGTATAAAGGAAAAGCTGCGGTGTGGAAGGCCAAGCCGGTCTCATTGGATGCTGCAGGAGGCGCAGAGAGATGCCGATGAACGGTTACTCGTCATCATCCTCGACTTCGCTGTCGAGGTTCACGAGTGCGTTCACATCCGCCATGCTGGAGGCCCCCAGTGCGAGGGCGTTGGAGACGACCTCGCCGATGGGGAGGTCGACGCGGTCCACGAGAGCCTCGATGACCATCGGGAGGTTCATGCCCGTAACGTGGTGAAAGGCCATGTCCCCCATCGCCGCGCAGGTAACGTTAAAGGGGCTGCCGGACTGGATGTCAGAGAGAACCAGCACCTCTCCCCTGGTCAGGCTCTCGGCAATGCCCCCGCGAACCATATCGCGGAACACGTCGACAGACTCGCCCAGATAGAGGCCGTAGGTCTTCACGCGTTCCTGATCGCCACAGATGAGCTCGGCAGACTCGAGGACCGCCCGGGCAAAGGACCCGTGAGAAACGAGGATGACGTCGAACATACGAACTCCCTTCGCTTGCGTTGCCGCAATCCGGACGGTCGAGGCCCTTGTCGGCAAACATACGAGGGAGGCGAGACGGTGAGAGCAATCCTAGGCATGTGACGATCTGTCCGGGGACGAGAAGGATCCCCCGTTCCGCCAGCGGATGTGCCAGTGCGGGCGAGCGGTCCGAATCAGTGACGAAAGCGGACGAGTGGCGCTAAGGGGCAGCCATCGTCCGGCCACGGGCCGTCGACCGTCGTCCATGGGCTGACGGCCGTCAGCCGTGCACACAAATGGAAAACGGATGCATGGCTCTCGTAAAGGTGCAGGTCACCAGAGACCTCGTGCATCCATTTTCAAAATGGGTGCACGGGGCCTTCCGCCACCATGGGCACTGCCGCCATGGCAGGGAACCGCACTGCAAAACGCGCTTGCGGGAGCAGGGACAAGGTCCTCTGCGGATATCTCGAAGTCCACGTCGGCGTTGGAGGTCATGAAGGGCTTCTCGCGGTCGACGCCCGAGGCACGAACGCCCCCTCCCCCCCTCGCCCACCTCGCGCTCGTTGCCGTAGGCCTGCGCGGCGTCGAAGTGGTGGCAGCCGATCTTGACAGCCGCGTTTGACGCATCTATGGAATCGTTCTCATATGAGACGCCACCTCCTCCCGCAGTAACGTATAGTCGGTGTGTCATCGCACTCCGCGGGACAGGACGAGGAAGAGGAGCACCGTCATGCCCAAGAGCACATGGAGCGTCGGGTTCCACCTGCGCTCCCCCCGCGCCTGGCTCAACGACCCCAATGGGTGCTGCCAGTTCCGGGGCGTCTACCACATCTTCTACCAGTACGACCACGGTTGGCCCGAGGTGGACCAGAAGGGCTGGGGTGCCTTCTCGAGCAACGACCTCGTCCACTGGAGCTACGACGGCGTGCCCCTGGAGCCCAGCATCCCCGAGGACCGCCACGGCGTCTTCTCTGGCACCACCTATGTCGAGAAGGGCACCGCCTCCGACGGCGGCGACAAGATGCGCGTGTTCTACACCGGCAACGTCATAAGCCCCGACCCCGACCACAACGAGAAGGACTTCGACTTCGTCTACGACGGCCGCCAGGCCAACGAGATAACGGTGGAGAGCGAGGACGGAAGGCGGTTCACCGAGAAGCGCGTGGTCATCCGTGCCGAGGACTATCCCGAGATCTGCAGCACGCACGTCCGCGACCCCAAGGTGTGGGAGCAGGGGGGCAGCCTCCACATGCTGCTGGGGGCGCGCCACATAGACAGCCACGGCATGGTCCTGCTCTACGACTCCCAAGATGGCTACGACTGGACCTTCCGCCGCTCCATCAGTCCCCGCTACTTCTTCGGCTACGTGTGGGAGTGCCCCAACATCGTGCAGATAGACGGCCACGACTACCTCTCCATCAACCCGCAGGGCCTGCCCAGCCTCTACGACCGCTGGCAGAACATGTGGCAGTCGGGCTACATCCCGCTGGCAGAGAGCATCCTCGAGACGAGCGAGGTGGACGAACGCGACTTCATGGAGTGGGACCACGGGCACGACTTCTACGCGCCACAGACCTTCCAGGACGAGCAAGGCCGTTGGATACTGGTGGGCTGGCTCGGCACCTTTGACAGGAACTACTCGGCCGAGCCCGACGAGCTCGGCTGGTGGCACTGCCTCACCGTACCCCGCGTGGTCACGCGCGACGAGGAGACGGGTCTGCTCAGGCAGAACCCCGTGCCGGAGCTGCGGCAGCTGCGCCAGACGCAGCAGGTGCTGCGCGAGCACGAGCCCCTGGAGGTCGAGGGGCGCCTTGCGGACATCTCGCTCGAGCACATCAGCTCCGTGGTGGGCACGCTCACGCTCGATGACACGTTCCAGATCAGCTATGTGCAGGGCCGCCTCGCCATCAACTACCTCAACAAGGAGACGGCGGCCGGCCGCGCGGACCGCTTCATACGCCTGCAGCGGCTCTCGAGCCTGCGCGTACTCGTGGATGGCTCCGTCGTAGAGATCTACGCCAACGGGGGCACCGAGGTCTTCTCGAGCAGGTGGTTCCCCGCCCAGAAGCCCAGCCTCACGATAGAGACCTCGCTGGAGGCCGAGCGCTCCTTCGTCTACCCCCTGAGCGACGCCATGACCGAGATGTACGCCACGGCCATAGCCCCCGACCTCCGGCTGCCCGGCTGGAACAAGGCCGACGACCAGGCCTGACGCACCTGACGCCTACGAGTCCTGCCGCGCGGCGTCCCACTTCTCGAAGGCGTCGTCACCTAGCTCGGCGAGGTCCTGGAGGGCACGACCCACCGCATCATCCTCGCATGCTCCGATGTGATGGCGGGCGACGTCCCTGACGCGGTCACTGGCGTTGGCCACGGCCACGGAGTGGTCTATCGCGGCTAGGATCTGGTAGTCGTTGTCTGAGTCGCCGAAGCAGACCACCTCGTCGTTGCCGATGCCCAGAAGTATCTGGAGGACCCTCAGGCCGGATGCCTTGGACCAGCCCTTGGGGACGCAATCGAACATGCGCGAGCCGGGGGAGATGAGATCGAGCTTGGGACAGGCCGCGCGGACCCTGTCACCCCATGCGACGTTGTCAATCCCCTCGGATCCCTCCTCGAAGTGCAGCCCCGCCGTGATGATGGGCCAGTGCGGTATGTCCTGCGGCTCGCAGAGCTCTGCGGCGCGCTTGGAGCCCCAGAAGGTGCCCATCAGGCTCTCGCGCGTGGTGCCGGAGATGAAGCCTCCCTGGTCGCCGCGGCCGCTCACATAGACGCCCGGCAGGTCGTAGACCATCTCGGCCATGGTCACGATGCTCTCGCGGTCCATGGACGTCTGGTTCATGAGCGTGCCGTAGGCATAGATCCTCTTACCGTTGGAGAGCAGAGCCGTCTGCATGCACGCCTCGTCGGAGCAAAACGACTCAAGCACGGAGGCCCAGTCGCGGCCGCTGGCCGGACCGAAGAAGACGCCCTGGTCGGTGAGCCTATGTATGGCGCCCAGCGCCCGCTCGCTCACGGGATGCCGAAACGACACGAGGGTGTTGTCCATATCGGTCAGGACGAGCTTTACCATGGCGGCCCCAATCGTCAGAGGATGATAGGTACATCCTAGCAGTTGAGTGGCCTGTAGGCGCGAAGCGAGACGGGGCGCAGGGCGGCAAGAGGCAGCCCGCAAATGACTGGGAACGTACGGGCAATCCCCTCTCTCGTGACCATGGACCAGAGCCTCTCGAGACGAATCCCGTACGCGTCGGTGCACTCAAGCGATATGATGGGCGCCGTATGTCTGCCAAAGGTCAGGAGCAAAGGTGAACTTCTACACCATTGACTACATCACCTCCCACCAGTCGATGGATTCCATCATTCGCGTGACGCTGATCCTTGCGCTGTTGTCGTGTGGCCTTGTCTTCAGCATCCTCTATATGCGCAACAGGATGAGGACCCGCTGGCGAGACGTGGGCATAGGGGCCCTCGTTCTCTCGTTGGTCCTGGTGGGTGTGCAGACAGAACAGTACCTGCGGGTAAGCAACCAGATGTCTCAGTCCCAGCGCCTCGTGAGCTTCATCAGGGGCATTGCTATCGACCAGGGGGTTACACCGGACGAAGTGCTGGTCAATTCGACCTCCCTGAAAGACGGCGTCATCGTGCGCTTCAACGAGGAGGACTACCTCGTCCACCTGAACGCGGACAACAACTCATACGCTCTGGAACGGACGCACATCATCGACCACAACGTCTATGTGAACGGAGAGCGCTGAGATGAGCTTCTACGTGCTGACGGCCATCAAGTTTGCGCTTGGCATGCTCGTGATGATCCTTCAGATCAACATCCTCGGGAAGTACGAGTTCTCCCTCAACACCCCACTCAACCAGATTCAGAATTACGTACTCGGTGGCATCATCGGCGGGGTCATCTACAACGAGTCCATCACCGTCCTTCAGTTCTTGATCATTGTGCTCATCTGGTCGTTGGTGGTCATAGCAGTAAAGGTTCTTGCGGAAAGCAGCAGGGTCTTCAGGAAGGTCATCGCCAGCCAGCCAGAGCTCATCATCTCCACAGGGCAGCTCGACGTCTCGCGCTGCGCGAAGGTAGGCCTTACGGCCGAGCAGCTCAGCCGACGCCTGCGCGAGGAGGACATCGCTAGCATCCGCGATGTGGAGGCAGCCATAATGGAGACCAACGGCAAGCTGACCGTCAGGACGCACGGAGCCAAAAGCAGGGGGTCTCTCCTCCCTCTCATCGCCGACGGACGCCTGGTAGAGGACGGTCTGAGGCTGGCGGACAGGGACGGCACCTGGGTCGCTCGGCAGTTGAGGGACCAGGGGTATTCATCGGTGAAACAGGTCTTCCTCGGAGAGCTCGTGGATGGAAAGCTTGAGGTCGTGCCGTTCTCACGTAAGCCGCAGGCGGCTTCCGGGAGGGCGCTTCGCTAAGTCATCGCCGGCACCACCCGTCGGCACTACCGAAGTGGCCCCACATGCTTGCCAGCATTCCGATCGGCTCGCTCGCCCTTCCGGGGAGCAGCGTCCTGCTAGGCGTCAGTACAGTGTCCTTTTGATCACGCCCAGGAGCGCTCGGCAGTCTCGCCTGCCAAGAACCAGGAGGACCAGCAGCTGTTGCGTGACGAATTCCACAAAGTCCTCTCTGGAAAGGTCGGCGTCCCAGACGTCAGGGCGAATCCGACCATCCACATCCAGCACGTCGAGAAGGCCCCTCCGAATCCCGGAGGGAAACGAGCGCATGTGCTGCCTCCCGCGTCGCATGCGCTCCTCACTCCACCCTGAGATGGACGCCAGGCCTAAGCCATGTTCCGAAAGGAAACCCGGGTACTGGGACAGCCGACGGCTCGCCTCATCGAAGGTCCCCTCCACATAGTCGGCGAAGCCATCCGCATGGACCAGCCGGTTCCCCGGATCGAAGACGTCGGACCATATGTCAGCCGTAACGGCAAGGAGCAGGGCTTCCTTGTCCGGGAAGTAATGGTAGATCGTACCGACGGCAACCCCACAGGCCGAGGCGACGGAGCGGACGCTGATGCCGGAGAGTCCCCTTTCGCGCACGATCTCGCGGCAGGCCCCGAGGATGGCTTCCCTCGACGTGGACGGCGGCTTCACGGCTCGACCCTAAAGAACACCGAGGAGCGACAGGCCCATGCCGACAACCCACATGTACATCACGGTCTTGGGGAGCATCAGTGCACCGATGGCAGGCCTCCTCTTTGAGAAGAAGGTGACGGGGAGATAGAAACCGAAGCTGAGCGCGACGGCAATGCACATCCTCCAGAGGCCGTACCCACCCGCATCGCCAGAGATGGCAAAGAGCGCAATGACCAGAGCCCCGATGATGACAAAGGGGGCGTTCCGATATAGGGACCAGCGCAGGTTCTCCTTGTCGGAGAACCAGCCGTTCTGTGGGAAGAGGCAGAGAACGATCCGTAGCAAGGCCATGGGGAAGACGAGCGCTGGTATGACAGGAGAGATGTGGATATTCGGAAAGAGCTGTACCCAGATGAGGTAGAGAAGGGCGTAGAACACGGTCATGGTGACGGAGGTCACTGCGATGCCCAGGCCCAGCCTCCTTTGCGTGTCCTCCCCGACGCCAAACAGATGCATCTGCACCCTAGGGATCAGATGGAAGGCATCGCCTCCACCCAGGCACAGGGCAAGCATCCCGTACAGAACAAAGACCGCCCGACCGTTTGCCTGTACGAAGAAGATAGTGGCAGCGACCAGGTCGAACAGGAGGTACCCGATGTCAAAGATACTCTCCCCTATACGCAGGCCCTTGGGCATGGCCTCCTGCCTCACGGTCGAACTCGCATGGCTCATCTTTCCCCTTCCGGGCCCGTCGACAGGGTGGCGTCCCTGGCGCAAGACAATCCCTCTCAATATGAACAATGTTCATATTGAGACTTGGCCGCCGAGAAGTCAACATCATCATCCGTCAAGGGGACACGACCGCCCCCAGGACTCGACATGCCATCGCCTCAGATCACCTTATGGGGCAACGGTCCCTCAGGGCTTTCGCCCTCATGATCTCCTACAGCCTCCTGACCGGTCGACGCACCACGGTCTTGGGCTTGTCGGCAGATGTCTTGCGAGGATCTCCCGGATAGACCTCGTGATGCCGTCGCTCGTCGGAGGTGACGACCACATATCCCTGCTCGATGGCGAAGGCATGCAGGAGAGTCAGGGTGAGCGGATAACCCCGGATGGCCCACATTACTTCGCCTGCCACCCGAAAGGAATCCCAAAGTGGACGCGTGGCGAAGCAGCGTGAAAATAGTTTCATTCACACTACCTCGTCTGCCATCCATGCGATCCCGAAAAGCGGACGGCAGGGAGGTCATTGTGAGCTGGCCCCGATCACGTCGGGCCCGGACACCCTGCTCCAGACGCGTTGCGCGCCGAGACGCCGACGCCCGTCCCTACTGCACGCCACCCTCCCCGCTCCGAGCGCACCGCCATAGCCGGCCCACGACGAGGCCCAGGACCGCCAGGGTGATCCAACCCATGCGCAGGTCCGCCAGGGGAAGCATGTCGAAGGGCAGCCACAGCGTGGGCGCATAGCCATCCCTCAGGACTACGGTGACGCTATCGAGGGCGCAGAGTGCGACCGCAAGACGCCACGCGGGGGCGTCGCGAGCGTCCCCGACGCGCGCGCCAGCATTGCCTGCGTCGCTGCGCCCTACCCCACTCCGCCCGACACGGCCCTGCAGCAGTCCCATGGCCACGAGGCAAATCGCCACGGGATACAGCGCCAGGAGCAACGGGACCGAGTATCCCAGGATAGCAGTGAGGCCCACGTTGGAGAGCAGGAAGGAGACCACCACCACGGCAAGCGCCCACTGACGGTAGCCCAGCCTCGCATAGCGCTCCGAGAAGTACTCCGAGATCGAGCAGGTGAGTCCGATGCACACGTTGAGGCAGGCCAGGCCGAAGATGGCAGCGACGAGCACGGCCCCCAGCGAACCAAACTCAATCCGTGCGGCGGCGGCGATCACCTCGGCACCGTTGCCCACACCCGGCACGACGCTACCCATGGTGTAGCCCAGGTAGCCAAAACCACAGTAAATGAGCATCATGAGCACGCCCGCAATCGCTCCCGAACGCATGACCTGCCGAGCGACGTCGCGCGTGTCTTCCAGCCCCTTCTCACGCACGTTCATTGCGATGACGATGCCAAACGCGAGGGCGGCAAGGACGTCCATGGTCTGATAGCCGCACACGAAGCCCGCGACGAGGGGCCGGGCGGCGTAGTCACCCGCAGCCGCCGAAGCGGGCCCTCCCGGCGGGGAGACGAGCACGGCGCCTACCACCAGCACGATGAGGAGCAAGAGCGCGGGACCCGACGCTTTGCCCATGAGTTCCGTCAGCCGACTGGGATGCATGGCCAGCACGTAGGCCACCGCAAAGAACACCAGCGAGAACACCAGGAGCGCCGCCGTGGGAGAAAGGTCCGTCGGCAACAGGGGCCTGAGCATCTCGTAGGAGGTCGTCGCCGTACGCGGGATGGCCAGGAAGGGTCCGATGGCCAGGTACACCAGGGCGGCGAACACTTCCGAGAAGAGCGGGCTTATGCGGTCGGCCAGCTGGCGCACCGAGCCAGAGAGCGCGATGGCCGCGATCGTGAGGACAGGCAGGCCGACGGCCGAGACGATGAAGCCGGCCAGGGCCAACGGCGTGCTCCCGGCGGCTTGGACGCCCAGAAGCGGGGCGAGGATGAGGTTGCCCGCACCAAAGAACATGGAGAAGAGCATGACGCCCACGGCGAGCCCGTCCCTGCGGTTCAGGCGATGCGCCAACATCTCAGCCCCTTCCCCATCCGACCTCACGCTGCCACAGACCACGCGAACCTCCCCAATCCCACGTGCGACAAAGCGCGCGAGGGCGCGCGGAAAGCCGCAGCTGGTATCCAAAACGACGTTTCATGGCTGCCCATTCTATACGACCTTTAAGGTTTCCATGTACTTAAGGCTCCCAACACGAAAGACCCCAGGTTCTCAAGCGGAGAGGAGAGGTCGGAGCGTGAGGCCAGGGGCTGCTTTTCCCAGCCCATTTGGACGCCGAGACGTCACTTCCGCTTCCCGCGCATAAATGTCATTAAGTGTGGTACATATTGAGTCAGTCACGGCTATCTTTAGGCAAGAGACCAGTCACGCCGGACAAGGGGCCTGACGCATCAACCAAGGGGCCCGCCGCATCACATGATGTCCGGACGGACCCACGACATAAGGAGGACGCATGTCTCTCATCGGCAAGGAAATCGGCGACTTCTCCGTCCAGGCATACCAGGACAACGGCTTCAGGACCGTCACCAAGGCGGACGTCCTGGGCACGTGGTCGCTGTTCTTCTTCTATCCTGCGGACTTCACCTTCGTCTGCCCCACCGAGCTCGAAGAGCTGGCCGAGAACTACGAGGCCTTCAAGGCAGAGGGCTGCGAGGTGTACTCCGTCTCCTGCGACACCGAGTTCACCCATATGGCCTGGCATGGAAGCTCCGCGCGCATCGGCCAGGTCAGCTACCCCATGCTCGCAGACCCCGCCCACGTCCTCGCACGCGACTTCGAGGTCCTCATCGAGGATGCCGGACAGGCGGAGCGCGGTGCCTTCGTCGTTGATCCCGAGGGCCGCATCCAGGTCTACGAGGTGACAGCCAGCGGCATCGGCCGCAATGCCCAGGAGCTGCTGCGCCTGGTGCAAGCCGCCAAGTTCGTGGCTGAGCACGGTGACCAGGTCTGCCCCGCCAAGTGGCGCCCCGGCAGCAAGACCCTGACGCCCGGCGCTGACCTCGTGGGCAAGCTATAGGTGTAGGAGCTTCTGAGTGTAGGGGCTGCGACACAACGCGATTTCCGGCACCGCTTCCTCTAGTCCTACCCTAGCTTCAGGTGGACGAGGATGGCACGCCTCTTGTCATCACATACCCTCATGGCGATCCTCGTGTACAGCTTCAGCCGCCTCCCGAGGACCTCTCGAGCCTCCGTGTAAAACACCCGCTCCCCGACAAGCGGCATGCCGAGCCTCCCTGCGAACGCCTGCGCATCGTCCACGCAGAAGCGGATCCGCGCCGAGGTGTTGCCCGTCTTCCTCACGTATCGGTCGGCGTACCTGACGCCGACCGCATTGGTTGCGTCGAATATCAGCTCGCTGCCGGGGAAGCGCCGGCCAAGCTCCTTCAGGAACCGCACGATGTCCGCCTCGTCGAAGTACTGGAAGACTCCCGAGGCGACCATGAGCGACGGGACGGTCCTGTCGACCTGGTCCGCCCAGCCGAACTCGAACATGTCGCCTCCGACAAGCACCTCGTTCGGAAGCGGGTCGATGAGAGCCCTGCGGAGTTCGATCGTCTCCGGCAGGTCCACCTCGTAGAACGTGACTTCGGGCATGTCGAGCCTATGGGGCATCGTCTCCAGACCGGCGCCGAGGTTGATGACGCAGCAGCCCTCGGGATGTTCCGACACGAACGTGCGCACCACGCCGTCAAGCACGTGATAGCGGGCGACCGAGGCGATCATCGTATATTCCGAGGAGCTCTCCCCGATCCGTTCGAGGATTCCAGACGGAATCTTATCCCGAAGCCCTACGGCCGTCCCGTCATAGAAGAACTCTGGGAAGCGCTCTGAGGCGTACATCCTGGCCACCATCGGGATGTACGTCGTGTCGGCCACCCCCTGTAGGCCGGCATGCTGCCCAGCAGTCTGGTCGGACAGACGATTGCCGCACTCGGGTCGGTGGTTGCCGTGCAAGTCACTCATCTCGCACCTCTCTTTAGCTCCTCCACGGGTATGCGCTCCGGATACCTTCCCTCTTCGAGGATCTCCTTGAGGTATCTGTTGTCCAGGACCATGTCGTCCCTGATCAGCCGCCAATCCGCTTTCTTCCGAAAGAAGACCTTGAAGACGAGGAAGTTCACGATCGCCCCGATGACCGGCACCGTCATGCCGAAGGATTCGGTATGGGAGAAGCGACAGCCACCCTGCGTCCGTGTCCCCTCGAAGGTGATGGAGGCCGTCCCCTTGTCGCTCTGGAACACGAACCTGAAGCGGTCGGGGCTGCGCAGGCTCTCCACGATGGACCCCGTGACGTCGTAGTCGAGGCCCATCACGATCTCGCGGAACCTGACCCTGCTTCCTACGTCAACGTCCCCGTCATAGAGCTCGCACTCCAGGTGGTATGGGCTCCACCTGACGAACTCCTCTTCGAAGTTGTCCGCCCATTCGCACAGCCTCTCGAACGGGACGTCCAGATCGACGTTTTCAGTCAAGCTGACCATGGGCGATCCTCCTGTACCTTTCCCTGTCGGCATCGCCGACGCCGAGAACACCACCGCAGAAGTCCACCATGCGGTCCATGAGGGCGGCAGGGTCCCCGCCTTCCTTTCCCCGGACGTAGCCGAAGTCGAAGACCATCTCGCCGATGCCGCCGGCGATGAAGACGGCCGCCTGATGGACGTCCTCGTCATCCGTCCCGCACCAGCCCTTCGCCCGTATGAACAGCTCCCACACCTCGATGAAGCGCCGCGTCAGGTCGGCCTTCAACCTCAGCGAGAACAGCAGGTTCCCAGGGGAGGCCACCGCCTCGTCCCCGTGTCCGTCGGCGGCGAGCGTGCCCATGAACAAGCATGCTATGCAGGCCATCAACCCATCGGGATCATCTGCGTGCTCTGCGGCGGCCGCCGAGATGCCCTGTAGGTAGCGATCGGTGTACCTCTGCAGGACCGCCTGGTAGATTGCCTCTTTTGACTCGAAGTAGTAATAGAACACGCTGGGAGATGCGGTTCTGTCGTCCACGGCGTCGAGGATGTCTCTGATCGAGGTCGCCGTGTAGCCCCGCGAGAAGAACAGTTTGGTCGCGGCGTCGATCAGCTCGCTGCGCCGACTCTCTGGATTCCGTCTCGTTCTCGCCATCGCCGTCTCTCTAATTAATAGAACGATATTCTATGAAAGATGATAGAGGACGTACGGGCGAAAATCAAATGCGATGCCACGATGCTGCCGCAGCGCCCCCGACGTCCGTTGGGGCGGCATGGCCCCTTTCGAATCCGATCGGCTCAGCCTCATGGCCGAGGCTCGTCGGTCCCGCCATTCCTAGCAGTTGCCCACGTACACGTGGTCCAGGTATTCCCTTGCCACATCGGCGAGCGCATAGACCCTCTCGACCGGTGTGGGGGCGGCGTCCGACATGCGCCAGCAGGGGAAGAAACGCGTCAGGTGGTAGACGATGTCCCCGCTGGTCTCACACAGCCACCGCGCGATGGTCGCGACCTGGTCGGGCGTGTCGTTCTTGCCCGGGACGACAAGGGTCGTTACCTCGACATGCGCTCCCGAGGCGACGAGGCGGGAGATCGTCCCCTTCACGGTGCTGACGTCGAAGCCGCATTCGTCGCAGAAGGTGGGGGCAGTGCCTTTGAAGTCGATGTTCGCCGCATCGATAAGCCCGGCCAGGCAGTCGATCACCTCGGCGTTCGCGTAGCCGCTTGACACCAGCACGTTGACAAGGCCGTGCCTGTGGGCCTCACGTGAGCAGTCGCGCACGTACTCCCAGCCGACAAGCGGTTCGTTGTAGGTATAGGCGATGCCGATCATGCGCGGGTCACGCCGACGCTCCTCGCAGGCAAGGTCGACGAGCCGTTCCGGAAAGACCCGGCGCCAGGGCACGCCATCTCTCCCCGCCTGTGCGATGCGGTGGTTCTGGCAGAAGGGGCAGCGCAGGTTGCAGCCATAGCTTCCCACCGAGAGGAGCAGGGACCCGGGATGGAAGCGCGCAAGCGGCTTCTTCTCGACGGGGTCAACGGCGAGCGAGGTCACGCAGCCGTAGTTCTCCGCAACGACCGTGCCGCCCACGTTCCTGCGCGCACGGCAGAAGCCGACGCCGCCCTCCGGGACACGACACGCGCGCGGACAGGTGAGGCAGGTCGCACTGCGCGTATCGTCCATGGCGTGCGCGCCGCTCGTGGCACCCATGCCGTCCGTAGCTCCGTGCGTATCGTTCATGCATGTCTCACGACCTCGAAGCGCTCGAGCGTCCAGCCATCCCTGCCAAGGTCGATGCCACCCTTGCGTGCCGCTATGCCCACCTGCTGCTCGACGGAGTCGACCCCGTCGAGGTCGGGCAAAAGCAGCCCGCGACGGCCGTCGGCCGTCGAGACGATCACGCCGTAGCGGCGCACATCGAGCTCGTCTGGCGAGGAGATGGGTTCGGGGACCGTGAGGACGTCCACGTCATAGACCAGTTCGGAAAGCTCCGAGCTCCGTACGGCGGGAAAGCGCGGATCCCGCGTGCCGGCGCTTACCGCATTGGCGCAGATCTCCTCCGCCAGGCTCGAACGGGTCGGCAGTATCGTCCCCATGCAGCCGCGCAGCTCCCCGCCCACTTTGAGTGAGACGAAGCATCCCGCGCGCCCGTCGAGAAGCCCTGCGGGCAGGGCCTCGCCCAGTGAGGCCATGTCATGGGGATTGCCGGGGTCGATGCGCCTGCCGTCGCGCACATAGGTCTCGAGCGAGAGCCGTGCGAGGCGCACAAACAGGTCCTCAGCGGCTTTGCGCCCGGCCATCTCACGCACATGGGCGTCCTCATACTGTTCGAGGAAGCTGCGGCTCGCGTCTGCGCCAGCCGCAGATGTCGGGGTGAACGCCGCCACGCCGTAACCCACCCCAAACGGCCCCTCGTGGCTCAGCAGCTCCGCGGAGACGGACGTGCGGTCGAGCGCGCCCGCCATGATCTGGAAGCTGCGGAGCCCGCATTCGGCCGCCCGCTCGGCAAGGCCCGGGTCCATGGTGAGCAGAGCGAGGAAGTCACCCGTGCGGAAGATGTCGCCCATCGCCTCGTCGAACTTGGGGCCGTCGGGGGCGAAGCCATAGGGGCCGTCGGCGGTCAGCCTGTGGCTGAGGTCGCCCGAGGCGACATAGACGGTCCTTCTGCCGAGCTCGCCCGCGACCGCCTGCACGCACTGCCCGAGCCGGTAGTGGACGGCAGGCGAAAGGCCAGAGAGCCCCATGCGCACGACCCGGGGCCGGGGCCTGTCATCAGGCCAGGCCTTCCAGATGAAATGGAGCGGGACCATCGTCGCATGGTCGAGCAGGGGGTCGCGCTCCCCCTCGGTCCCTGCGGGGATGCCGGCAGCGTCGGCGGCGGCGCACAGGGCATCCACGAAGCCCACGTCGTAGTCGCAGCCATAGGCAGCCTCTGGAGCGCCGAACTGGGCAAAGCTCCCGTGTGCACGGCTGCCGGGGGATATATGGATGTAGTCACGATACATGACCGAGTGCGGCGTCGAGATGACGAGGGTCTCGGGCGCAAGCCCTGCGATGCGACGCCCCGCCTCGCCATAGGCGTCGATGGTGTCCTGGACGTCCCGCTCGCGGCCGTTCCCCACAGCAGGGATGATCAGGGGCGGGTGCGGAACCGCAAACGCCGCAACGATCGCCATGTCGCCTCCCCTCTCCCAAAGCCGAAGACGCACCAGTCCCTCCCTGCGAGGGCGCGACTGGGCGGAGCGACGGCTGAAGTACGTCGCCTCGCTCCCCGCACGGTCGGCGGCGGCTGCCTCCTAGCGTCCTCTAGCAGCAGCCCTCCACGTCATCGACCATCAGCGGCTGGGTGAGGTAGCGCAGGGGCTCCAGCTCGTCGAAGGTGTGGTAGCCTGCGGGAGCGGCAAGCATCGTGGGAATGCGGTTGACGATGGTGGCGCAGGTGTGCTCGACGGTCGCGGGCTTCTCCACATGGAAGACGGTATCAGGCTCGCCCACGATCTTCCAGTCGCAGAGGTCGCCATCATCGGGACCGTAGACCTTGCCGATCTGCGAGGTCACGATGTCGATGCCCTGGTACGTCTTCGTGGTGACGCGCGTGTTCATGCCGATGACCCTGCCTGCGGGCACGGTGGCGCCCAAGGTCTCGGAGCGGCTGTCCCTCTCGGCGACGAACGGCACGTTCTCCTGGACGACCTGCGACACCGTGAGGCCCAGGTGCTGGGCGAGCGCCTCGTTGGAGTTCCACACGTACGAGGGGACCACCTCGTCCGGGTGGGCCAGCGTCCTCTCGAACTCCTCGGGAGTGAGGCCCACGCCATGCGCCTTGGCCAGGGCGAGCCCGTAGTCCTCCACGTTGTAGCTCACCGCGCCCTCGATGCGCTCGATGCGGTTCACCGCACCGGCGAGCAGCCCCACGATGTGGACCCAGAACACGTCCTCCATGCCCGCACCCACCACGGTGCAGCCCGTCTCGCACGCCAGGGCGTCGATGCGGTTGGTCGCCACCGAGGAGGTGGTCCAGGGGAAGGTGCACTCCTCGCAGGTGGTGATGACGCTGATGCCACGGCTCACGCACCTCTCCACCATGGGCTCGATGTCCGCAAGCAGGCTGAACAGCTCGACGACCGCGATGTCGGGCACGCTCTCGTCCAACACGCGGTCCGCGTCGTCCGAGATCTTGACGCCCAGCCTGATGGGCAGCCCCGCAAAGTCGCCCACATCCATGCCGACGACCTCGGGGTTGATGTCAATGGCGCCAACGACCTGCGCCCCATGCTCATGCAGATAGCGAAGCGTGTACTTTGCCATCTTCCCGCAACCGTACTGGACCACCCGGATCGGCCTGCGTCCCATGCTGACTCCTCCCATCGGATGCCTGGGCGAGAGACACGCCCGTCTTTGCCCTTGGATGTTCCCTGATTTAGGCAGGTGTGGCCCAGGGGTCGGCAAATGGGGGCCTTTGCCCGGGGAGGGGTGGCATCGGCACCAACCAGGTGGGTTAGAGTGTAGCCAACGAGCGGTGTCACGGTGGTAAGACGACGGGGCGCATCCCTAAGCCGCCTGCATCGAGCGGGCCGAAGAGGGAAGGCGCGGGCGAGGGGGCTATGGGCATGCGTAGTCTGATCGACCTCACGGGCAATCACGGCGTCCGACGCGGCTACGAGCTTGGCAGGGTCGCCATAGACACGGGCGTGAACATCCGCGAGCTCGGGGGGTTTCCGACGCCCCGGGGCATGACACGCTACCACCGCTTCATTCGTTCGGGAACCACGGCCAGCGTAAACAAGGAGGATGCGGACGCTCTCTACGGCTATGGGGTCCGGCAGGTGCTCGACCTGCGCGGTACGGACGAGGTCCGTAGAAGCCCCGAGAGGCTCGTCTCGCTCATAGACGTCGGATACCGAAACGTCCCGCTCTTTGACTACGACATCACGGGCTCGGTTCTTGGCAGGGGGGACGACGATGGCAACTACCTCGCTGACAGCATGTTCCAGATGCTTGAGAACCGTCCTGCCATGCGGGAGATCTTCACGTTCCTCGCCAACGTCCCCCGACGCGGTTGCACCCTCTTCCACTGTGGGGCGGGAAGCGATCGAACCGGCTTGCTGTCGTTGCTGCTCTTGGGGCTCGTGGGCGTCGAGCGACGCCAGCTCATTGCGGACTATGCCTATTCGTTTGGCTATGTTCCCGAGGTCAATGCCGCCATCTTCGAGGAGCGCGAGGGCACGGGAGGCAGGCGCGTTCGTGGTGACCTCTCGTTGCGCATCGATGCCATCTCGACGGTCTATGACCGTCTGGGCGAGACGTTCGGCACCATCGAGGCCTATCTCTTGGACTGTGGGGTCCGTGGTTCCGAGGTCAGGCAGGTTCGCTCGCTCCTCCTGAGCCGCTGGCCCAGGCGATACCACATGCCCGATGACGAGATCGTGTCCTCGAGCTCGGAACTCGCCGCGGCAAAGCCCGCCAACCCCCCGGAGCCCAGGTCGAGCCGACGCTTCTTTGTCAACGCCTTCGAGAACCCCAACAAGGTCACGGCCGACCTCTACTACATCACCGGAAGGGCGAACGACCTCACCGAGCGCATCGACACCAACCAGCGCGATCGTTCGTTCCATGACCACGACTATGTGATGCTTGAGGTCCCCGAAACGGAGAGGGGAATCCTGTTCGCACCGGTCTCGGGCAAGATCATGCCGCTCTCCGAGGTGGGCGATCCCGCCTTTTCCGACGGCTCCTGCGGAGAGGGGGTTGCCATCATTGCGGACGGCTCCACCGTGTACGCTCCCGCCACCTGCCGCGTCACGGCTCAGCTTCCCTCGAACAACGCGCTTGGGCTGCTCTCCCAGGACGGCATGGAGCTTCTCCTGGTGGTGGGCCCCCGAGCAGAGAGGTACGCCGGGGGCGGGTTCAGGCAGCATGCCTGGCAGAACGACTCCATACGACGTGGCACCCCTCTCATCTCTTGGGACCCGACGTCGGTCCCCAAGGCCAACAGCGAGCCAGTGATGCTCGTGGTGACCAACGCACGCGAGCTTGGTGGCGTCCGAATCCTTGTCAAGGGCTCAGTCGAGGTGGGCGAGGCGATCATCTCGTTTGGCCGCCAACAGGGGAACCACCACAGCACCGCCAAGAATATGTGAATATTGTAGTTCACAATTATTTCACATCAGGCTAGAATCAGTAACCAAGCCCCGAAAGGGGCCTGTGCGCATACGCGCCAGCACGCACGACGGATGGCACCTTACGAGAGGAGACCGCATGCGTTATCTGCTTCTGGTGAGCCACGGCACCTTCGCCCCCGGTCTTGACAGCGTCATCAAGATGCTCGTGGGAGAGAGGACTGACGTCCTGAGCTGTGGCATGGAAGATGGCATGGGGGCGGACGCCTACGTGCGCGCCCTCGAGCAGACGGTTTCCGTCATCAAGCCAGAGGACTCCGTCTTCGTCTTCGGTGACCTCATCGGCGGGTCGCCCCTGACCAACGCGATCAACGTCCTGACCCAGAGGGGTCTCATGCAAAACGCGACGGTCTTCGGCGGGGCCAATGTCCCCATGGTCATCACGGCCACCCTTCAGTCCGACGAAGACGACGAGACGCTCAAGCGCGACATCATCAGCGAAGGGCAGGCAGCCATCCGTGAGTTCGTCCTGCAGCTTGACGACGAGGAGGACGAGAGCCTCTAGCCCTTCCCACTGGCGGTCGGCGTGGCCTGGCGGCGCACGCCCCCAGCGCCCGATGCCACAAAGCACCGAACTACACCCCCGTGCACAAGCCGTCGTGAGCCATACGCCGGCGAGAAGGTCCCACGTGGAAAGGAGACTCCATGATTTCGTTCGTCCGTATCGATGACCGCATGATCCATGGTCAGACCGTCACGAGGTGGTCTCTCGAGTATCCCTGCGACGGCATCATCGCCGTGAACGACGCGGCGGCGACCAATCCCGTGCTCAAGGCCGCCTACAAGGGCGCCGCGCCCGACAAGAAGGTCTTCATCTGGACCCTCGACCACTTCAGGGAGAGCATGGGCAAGGTCCTCGAGAGCAAGACCCGCTACTTCCTCATCACCAAGAGCCCCCTCGACATGAGGACGATACTCGTCGACTACGGGTTCAAGCCCTCCGATGTCAAGACCGTCGTCGTCGGCCCCTGCAACGACCGTCCGGGTGCGGTCAAGCTGGGCAACAACCAGTCGATCACCCCCGAGGAGGCGCAGGCCCTCGAGGCCATCACCCAAGCGGGCTATGACGTGGAGTTCGCCCTGCTCAAGGACAACGCCATCGGCAGCTGGTCAAAATTCCGCGACCGCTTTGACCTCAAGTGACAGGAGCCCTGCGGGCCTCACGGACCACGCATAGGAAGGTGGTTTGACGCTTATGACTATCAACGTTCTGCAGGCTGCGTTGCTTGGCCTGTTCGCCTGCCTGGCGTCCTTGCCTGGCATGGGCGGCACCACCGTCGGTAACTATACCCTCGGCCGTCCCCTGGTCGGCGGCCTCGTCGTCGGCCTCATACTCGGCGACGTCCCGACGGGCATCATCGTCGGCGCCGCGATTCAGGTCGTCTACATCGCGCTCGTCACTCCCGGCGGCACCGTGTCCGCCGACGTCCGTGCCGTCACCTACATCGGCATCCCCCTCTCCATCCTGGCCATCCACGCCCAGGGGCTCGACCCGTCCTCGACCGAGGCCGCCTCGTTGGCCGCAGCCCTCGGCGCCGCCGTCGGAACCATCGGAACCGTCCTGTTCTACGGCACCGCAACCCTCAACCTCGTGTGGCAGTCCATTGGCTGGAAGGCAATGGAGACCCACGACTGGAAGAGGATCAGAAGGACCATCCCACTGGTCGACTTCGTCTACCCGTGGGTCTCCCACATCCTGTTCTCCTTCGTTCCCACGTTCATCATCTGCATGGCCGGTTCCAGCATGGTCCAGCTCATGAAGGACTACATGCCGATGGACGGCATCGCCATGAAGACGCTGTTCACCGTCGGCTCCCTGCTCCCTGCAGTCGGTATCGCAATCCTCTGCAAGCAGGTCGTCAACAAGCCACTTGATTGGCTCACCTTTGCGTTCGGCTTCACGCTCGCGGCCTGCCTGCACATGAACCTCATCGCGTGTGCGATCGTCGCGGCGTTCTTCGCCCTCATCAAGTATCAGATCGAGGAGGCCAAGGCCGCTCGTCCCGCCATCGCCGGGGCGGCGGGTGCTGCCGATGAAGAGGAAGAGGAGGATATCTGATCATGGCCGAGACGAGGAAGATCTCCGCAGATGCACGCAAGAAGTGCTTCCGCAACTGGGCATACGGCAACCTCACCTGCTTCTCGCAGGCACACATGCAGACCTTTGGCTACCTTGCCGCCATGCTCCCCATCGTGGACGACCTCTATGACAAGGAGGAGGACAAGGTCAATGCCCTGGAGACCTACACCACCTTCTTCAACACCGAACCCCAGATTGGCACCATGGTCATCGGCCTGACCACCGGCCTCGAGGAGGCGCGTGCCAACGGCGAGGCCATCGACGCCGAGACCATCAATGGCATTCGCGCCGGCCTCATGGGCCCGCTGGCAGGCCTTGGCGACTCCATCATCGTCGGCACGTTCATCCCCATCCTGCTGGGCATCGCACTCGGCCTCTCGACGGGAGGCTCCGTCATTGGCCCGCTGTTCTACATCGTGGCGTGGAACGTGCTCATGTACTTCGGCATGAAGCTCGTCTACAACCGTGGCTACGAACTCGGCGGCTCGGCCGTCCAGGCCCTGGTCGGCCCCGAGTCCCAGGCCCTGCGCAGCGCCATCATCATGGTCGGCACCATGGTCATCGGTGCCGTCGCCGCCACCTGGGTCTCCATCAGCACCTCCCTCGTACTCCCGGGCGTCGGCCCGCTCGAGGGCGTCCTGTGGTCCAGCAACTCCACGGTCACGCTGGATGCCCTGCAGCTAGCCGGCCCTGCGGGCGTCTCGCTTGACGTCTTTGGCTCTGGCATCTTCCCCAAGCTGCTGAACTTCGTGTTCGTGTACTTCTGCTGGTGGCTCATGACCAAGAAGAAGGTCGGCGTCATCCCCACCATGCTGATTCTCGTCGCGATTGCGTTCGTGGGTGTCCTCGTCGGCGTCTTTGATCCCGGCCTGTCCTACTAAGCCGCATTCGGAGGGGCCGCACATGTCGTGTGGCCCCATGGCGGTACCGACACAAGATGCAAGCGACAGGGGTTTGGCGGGGCTGGCACTTCCAGTCCCGCTTTCCGTGTCCCGTAGGACGGGCGGTCCGTCAGCCGCACACGGCATTCTCCGACACAAGCACGGTGACACGGCGGTTGTGACTGCCTATTGCCGTTTGGCTGATCTCTTCCGTTTTGCCGGCCCCTCGCCTCGTCTCTTCATTGGCGGACAGGGGATCGCGGCGACTGGTCCAAGGAGGTACCTGCGAGATGGTTGGCACGACCACGGATAGGAAGGCGCAGACGGCCCGGGAGCGCGACGCCCTCATCGCAGAGGCGGACCTGCAGACCAGGGCGATCATGCGCCTGAGCGCATGGAAGCGCATCGCATACTCGCTGCTCGCCGTCGGTGCGCTGATGGCCTATTGGAACATCTACCAGGAAGGGCCGTTTTGGGCCCTTGTCGTGGGAATCGTCACCTTCATCGCGTCAGTGTTCGCTTCTGTCATGCTCTACATGGTGGTGGAGCGCGCCAAGGCCAACGTACGCGCGATGATGTCCGCCGCCGGGATCGACATGGGGGATGCCCCCAAGGGAGGCTCCGTGGGCAAGGGCTGAGCTGCCGGGGATGCGAGCTCGGATCTTTTGCAGAAGAACGGACGGGCGGCCTACGCCACCTTAGCGTAGGCGCGCAGAGGTCTCCCTGCACGCTGCCATCCGAAATGACCTCTTGAACTGTGTGACACCCTATGCCAGCCGAACGATCCTGGTGCCATGCGCCTCGTCTACCCCGAGGGCACACGCCACCTCCTCCGCATTCTCGAACGTGACACCGCCACCCGGCAGGATGCCGACTCGCCCAGCCGCATGGCCAACGAGACGACGAAGGTGACCGAGGTTGCTGGCGATGGGCGTGGCTGCTGCCCCGCCATGGGTGAGAATGCGGCCGACACCCATATCCACCAGGCTATCGATTGCCTCGAGCTGGCGGATGTCGGAAAGCTCGTCGAAGGCCATATGGAAGGTCACGCTGACGGGAGCGACCTCCCTACCGTCACCCAACTTCAGAGGCTCGCGGGCGGCACGGACGAGACGCCCGGTCATCCCATGGTCGAGGATCGGCTCGCCTGTCTCAGCATCCTCGGAAAGGCAGCCAAGCACTACCCCCGCCACGCCCAGCATGCGTGCCATCGTCACGTCATCGAGCATCATGCGCTCCTCCTCGGAAGAGTAGGCGAAGCCACCCCCTCGCGGACGCACCATGGCATGTACGGCAACGTCGGCCTCCGCCGCACATGCGACGGCGGCGCGAATCACGCCGTAGCTGGGAGTCGTACCGCCCACCGCAAGGTTGTCGCACAACTCGATACGTCCCGCCCCCGCAGCAATTGCCTTGGGCACCCACTCCATGTTCTCCGCGCAGAACTCCCTCAGCAGCGCCATGAGCCCCCCTTCAGCACCAAACCGATGATGGGGACGGCAACTCGGGCTCCCCTTTGCGCAACTCGGTGCAAGGACGCGCATGCCACCTTCCGACCCCGCTATCCTCATTGTCGTGGGGAGAGAGACGCAACGGCAAGCACGGACTTGGAGCTGGACACCATGGACATACGAGTGGTCGAGGAAGCAGGGCGAACCGCGATGGAGGTGACCATCCTCTGCGCGCCTGCGGACCCGCGCGTCACTCGCGTGGTGCGGAGGCTACGGTCCCTGGGCGGCGGGCTGGTAGGCTACGAGCCGGGTGGGGGCATCGAACGGCGCCTCGTCGCCGCCGACGAGGTCCTCTCCATAGAGACGTCCGAAGGTCGCGCATACCTGCACCTGGCCGATGGCCCGAACCTGGAAAGCCCCCTGCGCCTCTTCGAGCTCGAGGATCTTCTTGCTGGCACCGAATTCGTACGAGCCTCGCGCCAGGAGCTCGTGAACCTGGGCCACGTGAGGTCGATCCGACCAGAAGTTGGCGGAAGGCTGGTGCTCGTGCTCGATGATGGGTCATCGGTGCTCGCCAGCAGGAGCTACGCCCGGGAAATCAAGGCGCGAATCGGCATCACGTCCAGGTAGGGGCATCAAGTTAGGGCATCGGGCACGGAGCGAAGGGAGTGGTACCATGACCGCAACGACAAACGGAGAAAGCATGGGCAGGGGCAAGGGGGAGGTCCTCTTCTCGGACGAGCCGTTCAAGACTACGGGGGCGGCCATAGGCGCGGGCGTGCTCACGGGAAGCCTCATCACCTGCATCATGCTCGTGATCGCCATCATCATAGGGTCTGCCCTCCAAGGCATGGACGAGGGCATGGCCTACTGTCTCAGCTTCATTGCCGCAGGCATTGCGGGCGGGGTGCTGCAGCAACTATGGTTCAACCTGAGGGCGGCCGTGCTACGCTTGCGCTACCCCCTGCGACTCCTGGGGTTCTCGCTCAGCTACTACATCTGTTTGGCAGCGTGTGCGTTCCTGGGACGCTGGCTCCCCAGCACGCCGGGTGCATGGGCAACGTTCACCGCCATCTTCCTCGTGATCCTTCTGGTGCTGACCGTCGTGCTGACGCGCGTGTTCCACCGGCGCGAAGGGGAGTACGGCCGCAAGCTGGGCGAATATCGCCAAGCCCGGCACGGATAGGCCTTGTGACGCCGCTCAGGCCATGCGACGCATGAGGTCCGACACGAAGTGACGCGTCTGCATTCAGGTAGGAAGCCCAAGCTGATTGGTTTGACTGGCAGGTCTGTTTTCACACTACTTCTCCAGCCGTCCGCCCTACGCACCCGCGCGGACAGCTGGAGAGTTATTGTGAGTGGTCCGCAGCCTAAGATTCACAATTCTTCGCCAGCCATCCGTCGAAAGGAAGGGCCCGGATGTGTGGAGAGTTATTGTGAGTTCCCGCTTCACGTCCGCTCACAATAACTCTCTAGCGATCCAACACCCTGTGAAAAATGGACGGGTGGGAAACTTTTGTCAATCAGACTTTTAATTTCAACCCTGTTAGAGACTTATAGAGAGACTTACCCTGAGGCTTGTCTGACCGACGACGGCCCGGGTCGACGCAGGGCACCAGCCGTAGAATGGACACAGCGAGATCTAGACCCTCTGGCCAGACCAAAACCTAGCTAGAGGGGTCAAGCAAGGCTGCAGCCCATCGTCGGAAGGCAGACGTCATGAACGACTTCGTGTTCCAGTCCCCCACCCGCTTCGTGTTTGGACGCGACTTCGCCGACAGGGTCGGCGAAGAGGTTGCCGCGCTCGGTGCGCAACACGCGCTGCTGGTGTACGGCGGGGGCTCCGTGGTGCGCACGGGGCTGCTCGACCGCGTGGAGGCGTCGCTCGACAGCGCGGATGTCACATACGCGGAGCTCGCTGGCGTGCGCCCCAACCCGGAGCTCGGTCTCGTCCGCAAGGGTATCGACCTCGCACGCGTCGAGAAGGTCGATCTGGTCCTCGCGGTGGGCGGCGGGTCGGTCATCGACTGCTCCAAGGCCATCGCGTTTGGCGTCCCCTACCAGGGGGACGTATGGGACTTCTTCTCGCGCAAGGCAAGCGTCCGCGAGTGCTTGCCCATCGCATGCGTGCTCACCATCCCCGCCGCAGGGTCCGAGGCGTCGGCCTCCTGTGTCATCAGCAACGACGCCCTCAGACTGAAGCGGGGCACCAGCTCCGACGCGTTCCGGCCGCGCCTGGCGATCATGGACCCAAGGCTCACCTTCACGCTGCCGCAGTACCAGACCGCTGCCGGCGTCACGGACATCATCTGCCATATCTGCGAGCGCTTCTTCAGCTCTGCGGGAGCCGTTCCCGTGACGGACAACATTGCCTGTGGCATCATCCGCGCCGTCATGGACGCCGCGACGGCCGTCACCGAGAAACCCGACGACTACGACGCGCGCGCCACCATCATGTGGTCGGGCACGCTCGCCCACAACGACCTCTGTGGCTGCGGGCGTGCCGCGGCGGCCGGCAAGCGTGCGGGTGGCTGGGAGAGCCATGGCCTCGAGCACGAGATCTCCGCCCACCACCCCGAGGTGGCGCACGGCGCGGGCCTGGCCGTCATCCTGCCTGCGTGGATGCGCTACGTCTGGCACGCCGACCCCACGCGCTTCCTCGCCTTCGCGAAGGGAGTCTTCGATGTCGAGCCCATGGACAAGACGGACGAGGGCACGCAGGACGCGGTCACCTACGCCATCGACGAGCTCCAACGCTTCTTCGTGGGCCTCGGCATGCCCCGGGCGCTCGCCGACCTGGGCCTCTCGCCTGCCGACGTCGACGCCTGGCTGGGGACCCTGCGCCAGAACAAGGGCGAGCGCTTTGGCGAGCTCATGCCCCTGACCATGGATGACGCGCGCGCCATCTACCTCTCGGCTTTCTAGGGCGCTCGACGGGCGCCCCGAGACGAGGAGAAGGTCACAATCGCATGCCACCCCTCTTTGGGACGCTCGCGCAGGTCGCGGGGACGTGGCTCTATCCCCTCTGCCTCGCCGCCCTCCTCGCCCGGGGCAAGAGGCGGCATCGCCAACGAACCGGCTGCTGAAGCGACATCCTCGAATGCATGATCCTACTCACGAACATACTCATCACGATGAGTATCATTACGATGAGTATCGTTACGAGAGGTGCCTGGATTACGAAAGTCACCTTGCATCCCCGCAGACAGGAGACGCCATGCCCACAGACACACCCTCCGCGACACGCCCCCGGCTGGTGGCCGTCGACATGGACGGCACCTTCTGCCACAGCGACACGACCATCAACGAGGCCCGCTTCAGGCCCCTCCTCGCCCGTATGCAGGCTGCGTGCTGCCACTTCGTTGTGGCCAGCGGCAACCAGTACTGGCAGCTGCGCGACTTCTTCCCCGGCTACGACGAGGAGCTGGCATTCGTCGCAGAGAACGGCGCCTTCGTGAAGGACGGCAGCGAGATGGTCTTCACAGGCGAGATCGCGCCCAAGGCAGTCAGGACGACCATCGACTGGATCCGCTCGCACAGCGAGGCCAAAAGCGTCATGTGCGGCATCGAAGGCGCCTACGTGGAGCGTGGGTCCGCAACGCAGCAGTGGATCGACGTCATGCGGACCTGGTACCACCGGATCGACTGGGTCGAGAGCTTCGACGACGTGGATGACGAAATCATCAAGTTCTTCATCGAGGTGCCAGCGAAGGAGACCGACGCCTACTGCCAGCAGATCAGCTCGGAGCTGGACGGCCTCATGACGCCCACGACCTCCGGCCACGGGGCCATCGACCTCATCGTTCCCGGCTGCCACAAGGCGTCGGGCATCGAACGCCTCGCCCAGCGCTGGAACGTCTCCCCCCAGGAGGTCATCGCCTTCGGCGACGGAGGCAACGACATCGAGATGCTGAGCTACGCCGGCATGGGATATGCCATGGAGAACGCCACCGACGACGTGAAGGCCGTGGCAGACGCCATCTGCCCCTCCAACGACGACGAGGGCGTCCTCCAGGTGCTCGAGAGCCTCTTCCCCGAGAGCTGACGTCCCCCTCTGCTGTCAGCGAAGCAGCGGGAGAAATGACTGCTATGGGCAAGGGGCGTGAGGCAGCAGTGCGACTACATGTGCCGCGCGACGTCCGTAGAGCGGGCTTTCCCGTCCCAAGACTTAACTTTCCATAAAGCCCTCGCAGCTCCCACAGAGAATCATGAGGACGTCTCCCTGCTTGAAGCCATGGTCAATGGCAACCTGAAGCACCGATGGCAGCGAGGGCTCGGTCTGGGCGGCATAGGGGAAGGAGAAGGACCTGTACGCCATCGCCGAGAGCTTGCGCAGGTTAGGGACGGAACTTTGCGCCTTCGAGGTGAAGTAGAGTGCTCGTAGAACGCTCGCTTGTCGCGCACAAACCCGTCTCTAGCGTACTCACGAGTATCTTACTCCTAAGTACGTTATGACAGCCTCACGTGCGTGGGCCAGTGTAGTCGTTAATGCCCCCAATGTCGCGGACGTCCGCATATCCCGCACGCACGAGCTCCCGTGCGGCGCGAGCACTCCGAGCGCCGCTGGCACAGTAGAGAAAGAGCGGAGTTGCATGGTCCTGAGCGACGTCAGCGATGCGCCCCAGCTGGGAGAGCGGCACGTTGGCGGCATCGGGGACGTGCCCGGCGAGGAACTCGCCCTCCTCACGCACGTCGACGAGCCGCGCACCAGGGGTGCGCCGCGCCTCCGCAACTCCCTCATCCATGGAAGCTATGGTTCTCACCGTCCCTACAGGTCGGGGTCTTTGCATATAGGTGATGACGCGCTATAGAGCCATGACCGGTATGGCGTGCGCGCGGTCGAGATGCATGTACGGTGCCTCCGTTTGGCAGATGATATTCCCGAACCCCGTTTCATAGTCCTCGAACGCTTCAAGGGCACCAAAGTTCCGTATCGCGTCCGCACTGTCCATCCGCCCCGATGCCCACCTATCTGCCCGCAACCAGACGGCGCACGAAGTCCGTCGCAGGCTTCTCGACCAGCTCGTCAGGCGAGGCATACTGCTGCACACGCCCTCCGTCCACCACGGCCACCTTGCTTGCAAGCCGTAGCGCCTCCTCGATGTCGTGCGTCACGAACATCACGGTGATGCCCGTCTCGCCATAGATGCGCCTGAGCTCCGCCTGCAGCTGCCTGCGGGTGATCTCGTCCACGGCTCCGAACGGCTCGTCCATGAGCAGGATGCCTGGTGAGGCCGCCAGCGCACGGGCAATGCCCACCCGCTGCTGCTGGCCTCCCGAAAGCTCGGCCGGGTAGCGCTCGAGCAGCTCCTCCTCGAGCCCCACGATGCCCATCCACTTGCGGACCGCCTTGCGAGTGCGTGCGCGATTGCCGCCGTTCCAGAGGCTGGGCACGTAGGAGATGTTCTGCTCCACCGTCATGTGCGGGAAGAGCACGCTGCCCTGGATGGCATAGCCGATGTTGCGCCTGAGCTGGATGAGGTCCTGCTTCCGTACGCTCACGCCCTCGACCAGCACATCCCCCTCGCTTGGCTCGATGAGGCCGTTGGCCATCTTGAGCAGCGTGGTCTTGCCACCGCCCGAGGACCCTATCACGCACACGAACTCGCCGCGCATGATGGAAAGCGATACGTCGCGAAGGACGGGCTTGCCGTCATAGTCCTTGCTCACGTCGCGAAACTCTATGGCCGGCACGTCTGCGGCGGGGGTGCCCTCGACGGAGGCGGCTGTGGCTGGGTCGTCTGCCGTCAGGGCGGCAGCGGTCTTCATTTCGTCACTCATCGCAGGAGCCCCTTCTGCTCGAGGTACTCGCGCGCCACGTCCTCGGGTGCACGCCCTTCGGTCTCGACCGAGTAGTTCATCTTCGCCATGTCATCGTCGGTGACGGTCCCCTCCAGGCGCTCGAGCACCGCACGCAGCTCGGGATGGCTCTCCAGCGTCTCCCTGCGCACCACGTTGCCACAGAGGTAGGAGGGGAAGAGGCCCTTGTCGTCCTCGAGGACCACGGCATCCGTGGCAGAGAGCTGCCCGTCGGTGGTGAAGATCACCATCACGTCGATCTGGCCCTCGGCCAGTGCCTGGTACTTGAGGCCGATGTCGAGGTCCATGGTGCTACCAAAGTCGAGGCCATAGGCGTCACAGAGCGCCTGGTAGCCATCCTCGCGCTCGAAGAAGTCGTACTCGGCGCCAAAGCTGAGCTGGCTGGCGACGCGTTGCAGGTCGGAGTAGGTGCGGAGGTCGTAGCGTTCGGCCACCTCCCTGCGCACGACCAGGCCAAAGGTGTTGTTGAAGCCGTACATGCCTACCCACTCGAGGCCCAGCTGGTCCTCGTAGGCCTGCCGCAGCTGTCCGAAGAGGTCCTCCGAGTAGGTGTCCCCCTTGTTGAGCACGGCACTCCAGGCAGTCCCGGTGTACTCGGGATAGAGGTCGAACTCGCCGGACTCCATGGCAGGCTCGATGTTGGAGGTGCCGCCGCCCACCCCCACGGTGAGCTCGACGGTGAGGTCCGTGTCCTGCTCGATGAGGTCTTTAAGCATGTAGCCCATGATGTACTGCTCGGTCATGGGCTTGGTGGCCACGTGGATGACCTCTGCCGGGACAAACGCCTGCACACCGGCAACCAATGCGGCCACGGCGGCCATCCCGGCAGCGGCAAGCGCCATGCGCCGATTGGCGCGCCGGGCGGAAGCGCTTCGCATCTGGCTGCGACGCTCCACAAAACCGAGCACGACATCGACGGCGAGGGCGAGAAGCGCCGTGAGGAGGCTCCCGTTCATGGTCATGGCCACATTGTTGGTGGTGATGCCGCGATAGATGGCCACGCCCAGGCCACCGGCGCCAATGAACGACGCGATGCCCGCAAGTGCCACCGTCATGGTCGCCATCGACCGGATGCCGCTCATGATGTAGGGCAGGGCCAGGGGGATCTTGATCCTACGCAGGATCTGCCCGTCGGTCGAACCCATGCCGCAAGCGGCCTCCACGAGGGCGGGGTCCACGTTGGTGATGCCCGTGTGGGTGTTTCTCACCATGGGCAGCAAGGCGTAGATGGTGAGCGCTATGACCGCCGTCGCGTTGCCCACGCCCGAGAAGGGGATGAGGAACCCCAGCATCGAGATGGATGGGATGGTGTAGAGGAAGTTGACCACGCCGAGCGTGGGCTTGGCGGCGCGGGGGCGTTCGGCGATGAGCAGGCCGAAGACCCCTCCCGCCACGATGGCGATGACGATGGCGGCAGCCGAGATGGCCAGGTGCTCGACCAGAAGCTCCCCGAAGAACTCCCAGCGTCCCAGCAGGAGGTCCCACATCGCGTGCAGCATGTCCAGGCATTCTTGTGCGTCCATGGGCTGCTCCTCTCGGGTCGTCCCTTGGGTGAGCATTCTCCCCCGAGACGCTCGCAAAAGGAAGTAGGCACTTTCATGTAACCATGGGCGCGAACCCCCTGTCACCCCAGGGTGTCAAGCGTCCCAGCGGGATCACCGCCGCGCGCCCCATGTCGCACAATCCAAACCGTCAGCCAGACAAGCGACGGATTGGAGGCACGATGGACGCAGGCCAGCGTAAAACGCATCGTCGAGGCGCACGTCGGTCAGGAGGACTCGCAATTGCAACCGATGGCCTCACCAAGCGCTACGGTGACGCCACCGTGGTGAGCAATCTCGACCTCGAGGTGAGCGAGGGCGCCGTCTACGGCTTCCTCGGGCCCAACGGCGCGGGAAAGTCCACCACCATGAAGATGATCCTGGGCCTCGCCCACCCCACGGGTGGCAGCATCCAGGTACTGGGACGCGAGATGGGCCCCAGCAACCGCCTCGAGGTGCTGCGGCAGGTGGGCTCGATCATCGAGGGCCCCAGCTGCTACCCGCACCTCACCGCATACGAGAACCTCGACATCGTCCGCCGGCTGCGCGGACTGCCCACCAGCTGCATCGACGAGGCCCTCGAGGTCGTGCGCCTGAACGACCCCAAGACGCGCCGCAGGGTTGTCGGCCAGTTCTCGCTCGGCATGCGCCAGCGCCTGGGCATCGCAAGCGCCCTCGTCGGCCGTCCACGGCTGTTGCTGCTCGACGAGCCCACCAACGGCCTCGACCCCAGTGGCATCCACGAGATCCGCCAGCTCATCCGCGACATGCCCAACCGCTTCGGCTGCACCGTCATGGTGTCGAGCCATCTGCTCTCCGAGATAGACCAGATGGCCGACCACGTGGGCATAATCAACTCCGGCCAGATGGTCTGGCAGGGTCCCATAGCGGAGCTGCACGCCCGCGCCCGGCGCTGGATCGCCCTGCGCACCACCGACAACGCGACCGCCCTGCGAGCACTCACCGGCGCCACAGCGGACACTAACGGATGGCTGCGCATCAAGGCCGTCGACGACGCCACCGCTGGCCAGGTGAGCCTGTGCCTTGCGCGGCAAGGCGTCGGCATCGTCCGCATGGAGGAGCGCTCCCAGAGCCTGGAGGACATCTTCCTCCAGCTGACCGGTATGGAGGCGACAATCTGATGGCCGAAAGGACCCCGTCCGCAACGTCGCGGCCACGCCGCATCCCGGCGGTTCGCCTGGAGCTCAGGAAGCTCCGCCGCAAGCACCTGCCACTCGTTGCGCTGGCCCTCATGGCCCTCGAGCTCGTCTGGCTGGGATACGGCTGGTCGGGTGACGCCGTGTCCAAGGGCGATTGGCGCGCCATCTACTGGCAGCTCCCCATGCTCAACGCCATCTTCCTCCCCCTGCTCGCGAGCATCGCCTCGAGCACCGTCTGCGACATAGAGAGCCCCGGGGGTATGCTCAAGGAGCTCCTCACCCTGCAGTCACCCCGAGAGCTCTTCCGTGCGAAGTGGCAGGCCATAACCCTTGTGCTGGGGCTTCTCGTGGTCGCGCAGACCGCGGCCAGCCTCGCTCTGACCTCGTCCCTTGGCTTTCCCTCGCTGCCGGACGCGATTGCCGTCGCCCAGTACGCAGTCTCCACGCTCGCGGTGAGCCTGCTCGTGGCGACGCTGGTCCAGGCGCTCTGCCTCATCCTGCAGAACCAGTTCCTTCCCCTCGTGGTGGGCGTGGCGCTGTCGTTTCTCGGTCTGTTCTCCATGTACCTGCCCATGGCGTTTGCCCGATTGGTCCCCAGCTCGTATTACGCGCTGCTCTCCACCGTCGAGATGAGCTCCGATGCAGGTCGGGTGGCATTCGCCTCGCGGGCCTGGCCCGTGGCGGACCTTGCCGTCATTATCATCCTGACCGTCGCGATCTACGGGTACGCAAGTCGCGGCTTCTCCCGAAAGGAGCTCTAGCATGGACGGAAGCCCTCGCGTAAGCCACGTCTCCTTCGCCACCTGCGTTCATGCGGAGCTCATCAAGATGCGCAGGGCGCCCATCTGGCTAGCCTTCGTGCTGCTGCCCGGCCTCTCCGCACTCCTGGGCTCGGCAAACTACAGCCTCAACCTGGGAGTGCTCACGCCCGGCTGGGAGAACCTGTGGACGCAGCAGACGCTCTTCGTCTGCTACTTCTTCCTGCCCGCGCTCGTCGGCGTGGCAGCAAGCCACCTGTGGCGCCTCGAGCACCAGGGTTCCAACTGGAACGAGCTCATGGTCGCGCCCGTGCCCGCCCGCCATGTCTTCTGCACCAAGCTGGTCGTCGTCGGCGTCTGCATGCTCGTGGCGTTCGCGAGCATCGTCGCGGCGTATGTGGCCTGTGGCGTCGCCCTGGGCGTACCCGGGAGCTTCCCCGTCGGGAGCACCCTGCTCTACGTGGCACTCGGCTGGCTTGGCAGCCTTGCCATCGCGGCGCTGCAGCTCGTCGTCTCGATGCTCGTCCGCAGCTTTGCGGCTCCGGTGGGCATGGCGCTCGCAGGAGGTGTCGCCGGTCTCATGGCCACCATAGCCGGGGCGGGCTACGTGTTCCCCTACTCCCTCATGCAGATGGGCATGAACTCGAACGCGATGGTCAGCCTCTCGGCGTCCAATGTGGCGACCATCGTGGTGATGTCCGTGGTGTGGACCGCAGCGGCCGTCGCGTTCGCAATCCTGCGCCTGCGCCGCCATGACATCCACGCAAGCTAGGGCCTATGCGGGATAGAATGAGGCAAACGGGAGGAGGGAGAGGGTCATGTTCGACAGGCTGTCAGAGCGCTGGGATGCAAGCCCCCTCCTGCAGCTCGTGGCACCCGTCCTCTGCGTGGCGTGGGAGGCCATGCTCTTCACGCGCCTCTTCTTCATCGGCCTGCCCGGATCTCCCAGCCCCAGCCTGCTCTTGCCGGTGCTGCTGCTCCTGGCCTTGGGATGCGCCGCCCTCTTCGTGCGGCACCGCTGGCCGCTCGCCGTCGCCCTGGCGGAGGCCATGTCGATCGCCCTGCTCTCCCTCATGGGCGTCACGTCCGAGACGGGCGCGCTCGCCCTTGTCGCAGCCTATGCCTGCGTGGCACGCGGAAGCCAGCGGGACGCCCTGGCGGGAACCACGACGATCGTCGCAGCCCAGGCCTTCGCCTGCACGCAGGACGTCATGGCGCCGACGGGCGGGGCGGCTGTCGGCGGGACCGCCTCAACATGGGGTTTCATGCTCACGTACGTGGTCTTCCTCTCCCCCACCATCCTCACCATCGCGCTGGGCGCAATCTCGCGGCTGCGTTACGACAGGCGGCGCGCCCGCCAGGCAGAGGCTGCAGCCGAGCGAGCACGAGCCGAGGAGCTCGCCCGCGTGGCCGAGGCACGCGATGCGGCCCTCAGACGCGGGCGCATCGCCGCAGAGCTTCACGACTCCGTGGGCCACGACCTCACGGCAATCGTCGCGCTGTCAGAGGGCCTTGCCGGGACCACGGGCGACGACGAGCTCGACCGGGCCCTCGCCTCGATCAACGGCCTCGCGCGAGCGGGCCTCGAGGACACGCGCAGGGCCGTCCGCGCGCTCGCGGGCGCGAGGGATGCCAAATCTGCGGGGGCGGCGATGACGGGGCCCGCGAGTGATGCCGCCGAGGTGCCCCACCGTTGGGACGAGGTGGAACCCGTGCTCGAGCACGTACGAGAGCTGGGGATCACCTGCGCCCTGACCGAGACGGGGACCAGACCCGATGACGCCAGGCAGGCCGACCTCGCGTTCTCCATCACGCGCGAGGCCCTGACCAACGCCGTCCGACACGGCGGTCGCGCGAGCGGCGGACACGTGGGCCGCATCGTCACGTCGTGGGACCATAGGCCGGACGGTACCCTCGCGCTCACCGTCCGCGACGACGGAGAGCGCACGGCCGGTACGCCATGTACGGCCGCAGGAGGTGGCAACGGCGCGAAGGAGGGTGGGCGAGGCACGGGACTTGTGCGGCTGGAGGAGGTCGTGCGCCTGTCCGGAGGCACGTTCTCCTCGGGATACGAGGACAACGCTGGCTGGACGGTCCATGCGACCATCCCGTCACAGGCTGTCCCGGGGCACAGGCTGCCGCCAGGCGGGAAGGGGGTACGGGCGCATGATACGCACCATGATCGTCGATGACCAGGAGGGCGTGCGCATGGGCCTCTCGCTCATGCTCAGGCATGCGGATGGCGTCACGGTCGTGCTCGAGGCCGAAGACGGCCAGCAGGCCATCGACCGGCTCGCACAGGCGGAGGAGCTGGGACGTGCCCTACCGGATGTCATCCTCATGGATGTACGCATGCCCCGCATGGACGGCATCGACGCCACCGCGCGCATCACGGCGCGCTGGACGGACGTCCGCGTGCTCATCCTCACCACCTACGACGAGGACGACTACGCCTTCGGCGGGCTCTCCGCCGGCGCGTCGGGCTTTTTGCTCAAGGACGTGCATGCCGCAGAGCTTGCCCGGGCGGTACGCGCCGTCGCAGACGGCGATGCCGTGCTCACGCCGCGCATCACCCGTACGGTCATCGAGCGAGGGATGCGCCCTGCCGAGAAGGACGAGGCCTCCCTGGGCTTTGCGGCAAGCTTCCGCGCGCTCACGCCCCGTGAGCGCGAGGTATGCCGCCTGGTGGCCGACGGGCTCTCGAACGCCGAGGTCGCCGAGAGGATCTGCATAGAGCCGGCGAGCGTCAAGCGCTCGGTGACGCGCATCCTCGCGAAGCTTGGCCTGCGTGACCGCGTCCAGTTGGCCGTCGCCTGGTACAAGTCCGGCATGGACTCCTGACGGAAGCCCTGCGGAGGGCACACCTCACGCGCCCATGTCGCGACCTCGGGAGATGGCCACACCACCCGCCAGGACGAGGCGGTTGTCCTCGTCCGCACGGAAGACGCGTACGAACTCAGCTGCGGCGCGATAGTTGAGCACCACTGCGGCCACGCAGGGAACCAGCAGCTGGAGACCCAGCACCCCAAGGCAGAGCGAGCACAGCAGGGGCACGTAGACGCCGGCAAAAAGCAGGATGTCTCCCAGCCCCTCGAAGCGTCGCAGGTGCACGAGGATCGCACGTGACACAAGCGTCTGCCAGCCATGGCCGCACAGCGGCAGGGATAACAGCCACTTCCTCCGCGCAAGGCGGGAGCTTCTCTCTAGCTCGTGGTACAGCCCGCGGTTCGTGAGATGCATCAGCCAGCCCGAGATCAACCCTGCGCCCGCATCTGGCATCGCATCACAGGCGAGGGCAGGCACGCAGATGCGCCGCTTGAGCAGGACAAGCGCTCCGGCCAGCAGACATGCCAGAACGGCAAGCAGGGCCATCGGGAGGCCGCGAGATACTGGCATGATGGGCACGGCCGACGCGGTGGAGGTGACCATCACAGCCATGGTCCCAATGGATGCCAGGAGAACGCCCGCCCAGGACGTACACGACCTCTCGTGCAAGCGCCTTATCTCAGCGACAGCACCGGCAACCCCGTGTTCCTGTGGCTTGTCAACCACGTCGAGCTGCCACTGGCAAACCTATTGATGCATGAGGGGGACGTGCGCATCTACTCTCGCAAAGAGCTCACGGAGATGTGCCGGCAGTCGGGACTGGTCATGGAGGCCTTCGAGAACAGCGGGGTCTGGCACCTACATGCGGTCATCCGCAAGCCTCGCGACTGTGCAGCCCCAGCCTCAGGCGACCCAGGCTGGGCCGATCCCGGCCTCGAGCGGCCCCGTCCTAGGGCAACCTCGACCTGGGGCGACCCCTCACGCAAACCTTTGTGAGTCTCGGTCGGGCGCGTTTCACAAAGATTCCCCTGTCGTCCAGTTTTGCGGGTCTGCGGGATGCGTAGAGAACTACTGTGAGCATCGTTGTCCGGGTAACTCACAATACCTCGCCAGCCATCCCCAGAGCACCTGTTTTACGGACGTGTGGAGAGCTATTGTGAAAGTGGTTGCATAATTTTTCACAAAAACTTCCCTGCCATCCACAGGGCCCCAAAAACTGGATGGCAGGGAAACTAGTGTGAAAATACGTCGGCGTGAGACAGGTCAACGCGAGACATGTCGGCGCGGGACACACCGGCGCGGGACACACCACACGCAGACCGTCGCATGCACCACCCGTCGGCCACCGCACACAGGCCACCGCGCATACCATCTGCCGGCCGCCATGCACCATACGCCGCGTGGCAGCCACAACGTTAGATGCTCCAGCCGCAACGTTAGATGCTCCAGCCGGCAGACTGCTGCTGGAGCTCGGACATGTGGCGGAAGATGCCGCCGTCCTTCGCCCTGAGCTCGGCGGGGGAGCCCTCCTCCACGACCCTGCCCCCAGCCAGCACCACGATCCTGTCGGCATTCTCCACGGTGCGCATGCGATGCGCGATCACGAGGACCGTCTTGCCCACGAGCAGTCTCGTGAGAGCCTCCTGTACCTGGGTCTCGTTCTCGACGTCAAGCGAGGCCGTGGCCTCGTCCATCAGGACGATGGGCGCATCCTTCAGCAAGGCACGCGCGATGGAGATGCGCTGGCGCTCCCCGCCAGAGAGACGGCTGCCGTTCTCGCCGATCACGGTGTCGTAGCCCTGGGGCAGCTGCCCGACGAAGCCGTCGCAGTTGGCCGCGCGTGCCGCAGCGAGGACCTCCTCGTCGGTGGCATCCTTGCGACCCAGGCGGATGTTGGCCATGACTGTGTCGTCGAAGAGCGTCACGTCCTGGAAGACCACGGCATAGTCTGCGAGAAGGACCTCGGGGTCCACCGTCGAAACATCGACGCCGCCCACGCGCACCGTGCCCGAGCTCGCATCCCAGAGGCGCGCCGCAAGGCGTGCGCAGGTCGACTTGCCCGATCCCGACGGACCCACGAGGGCCGTCACCTCACCTTCCCTCGCCGTGAAGCTCACGCCGTCGAGGACGCGCTCGCCCTGGTAGGCAAAGTCCACGTTATCGAAGACGATGTCGTGACCGACGGGCGCGAACGCCTCCTGCCCCCGCGCCACGGGCTCGTCGTAGATGGACTGGAGCCGCGAGGCCGCGACCTCGGACGCAAGCATCTCGGCGATGAGGGCGAGCGCCTGATCGAAGGGTGCGTAGATGCGCGTGACCGTGAGCAGGAAGGCAAAGTAGACCATGAAGCCGATCTGACCGGAGAGCATGAGGGCGGCCCCCGCGACGACGGTGGTGGCAACGCCCATGCGCATGATCACCGACGCGGCGTTGACCGAGAGCCCCGTCTTGAGCTCGCTTGCGGTCTGGCTGGCCTCCGCATGATCGATCTTCTCGCGCAGCCCGTCGAGGTAGCGCTCCTCCTGGTTGGTGGCACGGATCTCGCGGACGTTCTCGAGCGTCTCCTGGATTGCGTCGGAGACCTCGAGGGAGTCGGCACGCGCCGCCCTCTGGCTCTCGAGCGTCATCCTACGCAGGCCAAAGAGCAGCCCAAACGCCAAGGGCACGCTCCAGAGCACCGCAAGGGCGAGGCGCCACTCAAACGCGAGCAACCCCACGGCCACGATGGCCGTCGACACGTAGGCCCCGTAGAGGTAGCCCAGGACGTGCGACCACACGTGCTCGAGGGCGTCCACGTCGCCCATGATGGTCTCGGAGAGGTCGGCAAGGTCGCGACCCATGAAGAAGGACAGCGGCAACCTGCGCAGGCGCTCGGCGAGGCCGATGCGCAGCACCCCCACCTCGTGGTAGACCGTGCCGTAGGTGTTGAAGTACTGCTGCTTGTGGGCGAGGAACGACACCACCACGAACGCGACCAGCAGGGCTGCGTAGGGCAGGATGGACGGCAGCCCCCCACCCTCGGTGAGCGCCATCACGAGCTGCGCCATGAGCTGGTAGAGGAACACGATGCCCGCGAAGTCTATGAGGTTGACCGCGATGGTCCACAGCGCGCCCTTCTTCGCATTGGTCACGCCCTGGTCGGTGAGCGCGAAGCGCCTCTTGAACCCCTCGCCAAACATCTAGGCCACCCCCTTCGAGATCTTCCACGAGACGGCCGTCTGGTAGTCGGCCCACATGCGCGCATAGAGACCGCCCGAGGCGACGAGCCCCGCATGCGATCCCTGCTCGACCACATGCCCGTGGTCGAGGACCACGATCTTGTCAGCACCCACGACGGTCGTGAGCCGGTGGGCGACCATGATCACCGTGCGGCCCTGTGCCAGGCGCTTGAAGGCCCCCTGGATGAGCCGCTCGTTCTCCGGGTCGGCAAAGGCCGTGGCCTCGTCGAGCACGACGATGGGGGCGTCCTTGAGGATCGCTCGGGCAAGCATGATGCGCTGCTGCTCACCACCCGAGAGGTAGGTCCCCCTCGTGCCGATGATCGTGTCGACGCCGTCGGGGAGCTTGGCGATGATGTCGTCGCACTGGGCCGCCGAGAGCGCCTCGCCGACCTGCTCGCGCGTCGCGTCGGGGCGCGCGACGCGCACGTTCTCGAGGATCGAGGACTTGAAGAGCCGGTTGTTCTGGAAGACGAAGGCCACGTCGTCCATCAGCACATGCGGGTCCATCTCGCGCACGTCGACGCCACCGACGAGCACCGACCCGGAGTCGGCATCCCAGAAGCGGGGGACGAGGCTGGCGGCCGTGGTCTTTCCGCCGCCGGAAGGCCCCACGAGCGCGACCGTGGAGCCGGCGGGGACCCTGAACGAGACGCCATCGAGGGCGGGGTGCTCCGCCCCCTCGTAGGTGAAGCGCACGTCGCAAAACTCGACGTCATTACCGCGAGGCGCCTGGGGGTTGTCGGCGACCGTCATCTGAGGCGCATCCAGGACCTCCTCGATGCGTCTGAGGGCGTCATTGGCCTGCATCATGCCGCCGCCGGCGAACATGATCTTGGAGAGCGCCGTCGATATGACGGCCGAAAAGATCGCGTAGAACGCGAAGTCCGTCACAAGGCCGGCGAGGCTGCCCGTCGCGAGCGCGCCGGGCGCAAGCAGGATCACGACGGGGAGCAAGAACACGAAGGCCCCCTCGATGAAGGTGAGGTTGATGCTCTGGGGAACCTCGCAGACCGCACGCTGGTACCTGTCGGCAAGGTCGCCGTACCTCTCGATGGAGACCTTGAGCGCCTTGAAGGAGTGGGCCGTCTGCTGGAACACCTTCACCACGGGGATGCCGCGCACGTACTCGGTGGTCGCGTGGCTCATGTCATCAAGGGCGTCCTGGTACACGCTCATGAACTGCATCTTGTCCGGCCCCATCATGGAGAAGATGCACGCGAACGATATGATCACGGCCAGCAGGCAGGCAAGGCCCATGCGCCAGTCATAGGCAAAGAGGAGCACCACGGTGGCGACGAACATCACCACGGTGCCCGAGATGTCGGCGAGGTTGTGTGCGCAGAGCTGCTCGATGTTGGCGCTCATCTTGTCGATGCGACGGCGCAGCAGGCCCGAGGCGTGCGTGTCGAAGTAGCCGAGAGGGGCGTGCATAAGCCGCTCCGAGCACATCTTGCGCACGTTGGACTGCATGCGAAACGCCGCCAGGTGCGTGCACATGAGGCCCGCGAAGTACACCATGATGCCCACGACCGAGAACCAGAACGCCGACCAGCCGTAGCCAGCGATGCTGGTGGCACGCTCCCAGTCGGGGGCCACCGCGACGAGGTCGCGCACCACGAGCCAGATGTAGACGTAGGGCACCATGGTGAACACCATCGACACGGCAACGAGCAGGCATCCGATGATGACCAGCGGCCTCCTCGTCCCCGCGAAGTCCAGAATGCGGGACAGCGAGCCACGTTGGCTCTTGCGGCCGTGGCCGCCTCCGGGGCCATGCCCATCTTTCTTCTCCTGTGACATGTCATCCTCCCAGCCGATTGCGGATGCGCTCACCAGATGACGCAAGCCGCACCACGCACGGGCGACACGGGCCGCCATGTCGCCAGCACATTAGTTAGATAGGGAGAACTTATGTCAGTCGGAGCGGATTTGCAAGCCACCCACACCTTTGAGTCGCCATGGGAGGGAATGCCGGCCGACGTCCCTCGCCACTCCCTAGTACCTGAGACCGTGACCCCAGCTGCCGTCCTGCGCACAGCACACGTCGGAGGCAAACTCTGCGGCATACGCGAGTCCCGCCTTGTACGCCTCCTCCTCAGAGGCGCCCCTCTTGCGGGCGTCGGCGCTCCTCACGAGGAACGCCGTAAGGAAGGAGTCGCCCGCGCCCATGGCGTCGCGCATCCGCGCGACAGGCTTGGACTCCTGGCGGTAGAACCTCTCGCCGTCAAAGGCATAGCAGCCCTCGACGCCGCGCGTGGCCGAGACCCACTTGGGGCCCAGCTCGTGGACCTTGCGCAGGCGGTCGTGCGTCTCGTCGACGCTCAGGCCAGAGGCGGAGAAGAACGCGTAGGTCACGTTGGGGGCGACCTCCTGGTAGTACTCCCACGTGGAGTCGTCGGAGAAGTCGAATGACAGCGGGATGCCGGCCTCATGGATCTTGTGCAGCTGGCGCTCGGTGTAGCAGTAGTTGCCCGAGTGAACGATGTCGAACTGCCGCAGGTACTCCACGTCAAAGCGGTCGAGCACATAACGGGACTCGCCACGTATGCCGCCCTGGTTGTAGTCGCCCCAGATGCGGTCGCCGTCCTCGGCGATGGACACGCAGGAGTAACCGTTCTCACCGATGAGCTGCTTGCACTTGACAAGCTCGATACCCTCCTCGTGCAGGCTCCGTATCACGTGCTCGGCACGGTCGTCGCTGCCGAAGTAGCCCATGTAGGCGGCACGCCTCACGCCGGCCTTCTTGGCATAGACCGCGAAGTTGACGGCGTTGCCGCCGGGGTACATGGTCCTGACATGCTCGTACACGTCGACGACGTTGTCACCAAAGCCACAGACGCTGACGTCCAGATTCTGCTCCTGCATCGTTGTCACCCTCTCGGTCGATCGCTGGCACGGGTCGCGCTGGCACTTGGGCTAGTACTCGACGACGCCCATGTAGCGACGCAGGTCGGGATCGTGGCCAAAGGCCTTGCCGCGAACGCCGCGCAGCGACACGTTCATCTCGTAGAAGAAGATCGGGTCGAGGTAGCTGCGGACGGACTCGTCGACGTCGAGCATGCCGTAGTCGGCCGAGTCGAGGACCATGAGCGTGTCGGTGTGGGTGGCGAGGAAGCGCTCGGCGCGCTCGTCGATGGCGCGGTTGGCGCCGGACCCCTTCTGCAGGAAGTAGAAGACGCCGTCCTCGGTGCACTCGAAGGGGCCGTGGAAGTACTCGGCCGAGTTGATGTACGAGCAGTGCTGCCACTGCATCTCCATCAGGGAGCAGATGGCAAATCCATAGGTCTGGCAGAAGGTGGGACCGGAGCCCAGCGCGTAGAGGAAGTCATGCTCGCGGCAGAGCTCGGCGAAGCGGGGGCCAAGTTCCGCCTCCACACGCGGCTTGGCAGAGGCGATGATGCCGTCGAGTTGTGCGATGCCGGCAGCGAGGGCGTCGACCTCGTCGTAGCCGTCCTGGGTGGCCATCAGCGCTGCGGCAAGGGCAAGCGAGAAGCCCGCAGGCCTTTCCGCCTGAGGCGTGTCGTCCTCCCACTCATACACCCAGCAGGGCCACTCGCCGCTATCGATCCTGGAGCCGGCCTGGTTGGTCATGGCAAGCACGTAGGCGCCACGGGACCTGCCAATCTCGCTTGCCTCGACGGTCTCGGGCGTGCCGCCTGAGTGGCTGCAGGTGACGACCAGTGAGTCAGGGCCGAGCTTTGCGGGCGGGAAGGCGTTGAACTCCGCACCCGTGAAGATGGCGCTCTCCACGGTGGCGCTCGTCGCGTTGATCAGGCAGTGTGCCGGGTAGAGGTCGATGACGGAGCCGCCGCAGGCGACCCAGTAGACCTGCTTCACCGTGCCCTTGTCTGCCAGGATCTGCGTTGCGTAGCCAGTTGCGTCCATTTTCGCTCCTTATCGTTTTGCGCCAAACGGCACCGTTTATCAGCTGAAACATTAGGACCTAGTATTTATGCTGTTAGAGCCATGCCGCCAACGGACGGCTACGTGAGGCCGTCGTACGCCACACGCCCGTCGCTCACGGTGAGTGCGGCATTGACCTCGCGAACGTCTGCGGGGTCCACATGCAGCACGTCGGCCTCGAGCACCACGATGTCCGCCAGCTTGCCTGGCTCGAGCGTGCCCAGGCGGTCCTCCGCATAGCAGTCGTACGCACCGTTTGCCGTCCAGGCGAGCAGCATCTCGGGCACCGTGAGCATGTTCTCCTCGCGCGCGGTGCCACCGTCGTCAAAGTGCCCGCCGCAGCCACAGTAGATCGCCTCGCCAATGGAGGGAAGCATCAGCGGCAGGTCGGTGCCACACGCCACCTTGCAGCCGGCGTCCCACATCTGGCGGCGCATCCAGTAGTGCCCAAAGCGCTTGGGGCCGATCTTCCGGCTGACCATGGCCAGGAGGTCGGCCTTCTTGTCGAGCGACTGGATCTGTGGGTACACCTCGCAGACGCCTCCGAGCGCGCCAAGGCGCTCGATGTCCTCGGGATCGGCAAGCTCCAGGTCCGTTATCGCATGGCGCTGCAACAGCCGGCCGCTATCGCCCTTGCGGCAGCGTCCGTAGAGCTCGACCACATGCGCCACCGCGGCATCTCCCTGGCAATGCAGGGAGTAGCGAAAACCCGCGTCATCGGCGGCCTCGAGCTCGTCCTCGATCAGTCCCCACTCGACGGGCGCGCCGCAGCGGGAGCCCGGGTCGTCCAGATAGGGCTCCTTGAGCTCCGCCATGCCCGATCCGATGGAGCGGTCGGTCATGCGGTTGAAGCCGCTGAAGCTCACGAACGGCCCGCGAAAGCGCTCGCGCATGCGACGCCCGTGCTCCAGGTCCATGCCCCGGCCGACGGGCTGGCTCATCATCGAGACGCGTACGGTGAGCTCGTCGTCCCTCTCCATGCGCTCCATCACGTCGGCAAAGCCGTAGTAGTCGTCGAACGTCATCTCCTTTATCTGCGTGATGCCGCGCGCGTTGAGCATGCGCATGTACTGGTGGTAGAGGCCGCGCATCCTGGGATCGCGCAGATAGTCGCCCATCATGCGCCAGGTCTTCTCGGCATAGCACTCATCGGGCGAGAAGCCATAGCGCTCGCGTGCCGCGGTGTTCATCCAGCACGTGCCTCGATCTGCGGTGAACGCCACGACGGGGCGGTCAGGGAATGCCCCATCCAGAATGGATGCGGCGTCGGGGCCAAAGTCCCCCGCGTTCCAGCCGTGCCCGAACACGGGCTCGCCCTCTCCCAGCGGCTGGGCGAAGGCGAGAAGCGCCTCGATCGCAACCCGCACGTCGTGCGCGTGCGAGAGGTCGCAGCCAAGCGAGAGGAGGGCCCATCCGGCAAAGAAAGTGTGGTTGTCGGTCATGCCCGGCAGCACCGTGCGCTCGCCCGCATCGATCACGCGCGTGGCGGCGTCGACGTATGGCCGGGCATCGCCGCGCGGGCCCACCGCCACGATGCGGTTTCCCTCGGTCGCGACGAAGCCGTCGAGAGACCCGGTTCCCGTTGCGGGAAAGACGTTCTGGGAAAGGACTACCAACCTGTCCGACCTGTCTCGCATCACTACCCCCCACTGCCAGGCATGCACGTGCTTCTCCCACACGAGCCATGCGCTTCTCCTGCACGCGCCTCTCCCGCACGTTCCTCTATCGGGCGGGCCTCCCCGCGCCCCAAGGGCTCCCCAAGGGCCGACGCCCCGCCACGTGCATCGGGACGTCGCAGGGACGAGCTAGACGGGCAGCATGCCCGAGAGGGCGGTGACCGCAATGCCCAGCGCGGCGATCACGGCCATGAACTTCCAGCAGGTCTTCCACCACTGGCCGAAGGAGATCTTGGCCACGGCCAGCCCGGCGACGGTCATGCCCGCCGTCGGACTGATGGTATTGATGGTCTGGTTGGCCATGGCCAGGGCGGTGACGGCGGCCTCGGGGTTGACGCCCACGAGCTGGGTGAGGGGCCCGACGATGGGCATCGTCAGCGCGGCCAGCCCCGATGAGCTGGGAACCAGGAGTGACAGCAGGCCCAGGACCACGTAGAGAATCGTGGTGTAGATGGCTGACGGAACTCCCGCGAGCAGGGTCGCCATGGAGTTCAGGATGGTGTCGATGATCATGCCGTTCTCGGCGATGACCAGGATGGAGCGGGCCAGGCCGATGATGACCGCTGCATAGGCGAAGTCCGCGAGGCCTTTGACGAACTCCTCGGCCATCTCGCGCTCGGAGAGTCCGCCCACGATGCCGGAGAGCACGCCCATGCCAAAGAACACGGCAGAGATCTCGTCCATGTACCAGCTCTGCGTCACAAGGCCCCACACGATGAGGCCCATGCCCGCCGCAAAGACCACGAGCACGCCCTTCTGACGCGCACTGAACGGCTGGACGACGCTCTCGTCGCTGACGGAGAACTCGATGCGCTTGGCGACGTCGTCCGCATAGGTGATGGAGCCCTCGGGGTCACGCTTGACCCTACGGGCATAGCGCATGACCCAGACGATGGCCAGCACGGTGAAGACCACCCAGACGACGGCGCGCAGCCACAGCTGCGGGTTGCCCTCGATCCCCACGACGCCTTGGGCGATGAGCACGTTGAACGGGTTCACGGTCGAGGCGATGTAGCCGATGTTGGGGCCCATGAAGCAGATCATGAACGCCGTCATCGAGTCATATCCCAGCCCCATCATGATGGGGATGAAGATGGCATAGAACGGCAGGGCCTCCTCGGACATGCCGAAGGTGGTGCCGCAGACCGACAGCAGCAGCATCGAGACCGGGATGATCAGGATGTCCTTGTCCTTGAGCTTTCCAATGACGTGGGAGAGGCCGGCGTTGATGGCGTTGGTCTTGGTGATGATGCCAAAGGATCCGCCGATGAGGAGGACGAACGCCACGACGTCGGCGGCGGCCTGGATGCCCTGGGTCGGCGCCATCAGAAGCTCCTGGAGGTCGGTGCGCAGGTCCACCTCCTTTCCGGTCTCGTCGTCCAGGTACGTCTTCTCGGTGGGTTGGTAGGTTCCCGCAACCGCGACCTCGCGCTCGCCAGCGGCGGTCTCGATGGTCTGGCGCTCATACGACCCCGATGGAATGATCCAGGTCAGAACCGCAAAGACCACCATGAGCAGGAAGATGATCGTGTACACGTGCGGCAGCCGGAGCCCCTTGCGCCACCGCAGTCCCTTGCGCTGGGCGGACCCCTCGCGCTTCCCATCCGTGGCCGAACCCTCGTGTGCCATCCTCGCCTCTTTCTCCCGTTTCTCGCGTGCGCAGGTCGACATGCCTTCCAGCACGTCACCCACGCCCTGTGCTGTCTTGATAGTATCTATCATATGTATACATCATATGACGTTTGTTACTAAACCTGACGTAGGGGTTCCACAAAAGAGTCTCGGAGGGGTCAAAGGCTCGAAAAGCCCGCCGAACGGTAGTGGGGGCACACCGAACGACACGTGTCACGTGCCACATGTCACACAGGGGGCGCGGTGCCGGACAGGCGGGCGGTGCGGAGATCCCATGAGGGTATGGGGCACCCGGATGATGGCAGAGGGGGGCTACCCGGATGATGGGAGGACGCCCCGATGGCGGGGAAGACCCGGATGGCAGGAGAGGTATTGTGAGCCACAAATGGGCCGTTTTCACACTAGTTGCTGTGCCGTCCACTTTTGAAGGTCGCGTGGACGGCAGGAGAGGTATTGTGAAAGCGTTTTCACAGAAGTTGCCCTGCCATCCAGGTTCTGCCCAATCGGAGCCGTTTTTTGGATGACAGGAGAGGTATTGTGAGCGCACGCTCCACGGTGACTCACAATACCTGCTGTGCCATCCACAGCCCTTCAAAAAATGGATGTGAGAAGAACTTCTGTGAGCTCGCCTCGAATCAGGCGATGGCTATGTATAGGGAATCAGGCTATATATCGAAGAGGTACATGTCGCCGACTATGTACTGGCGACCCATCAACAGGGGGCGCCCCTCGCCGTCCAAGAACTCCACCTGCTCGCAGAACAGCGGCTCGCCCACAGCGACCTTGAGAAGGGCGGCGACCTCGGCGTTGGCGCGAACGATGCTCAGGGTGCAACGCCGTGTGTCCTGGGGGATACGACCCGTACGCTCCCCCACAAGCGAGAAGATCGAACAGTCGTCCAGGTTGGCCGTGACCAAGAACTCGAACCCCTCGAACGGGAAGAAGTTGTTCTCCAGCATGATGGGGACGCCGTCCGCCGTGCGGATGCGCTGGACATAGACGAGCTTGGCGCCCTCGTCCAGGTCCAAGAACTCACGCTCGGCAGGACGTGCGTCCACCACCTCGCATGAGACGAGCTTGGAGCCGGCGACGCGGCCCGCCGCGCGACAGGTCTCCGTGAAGCTCTGGACCTCCGAGCTCTGCAGAATCTTGCGCGCAAGCTTGGGCGGGTTGACGAAGGTACCCTTGCCCTGCATCTTGGTGAGGTAGCCCTCCGAGACGAGCTCCTCCACGGCACGCCTGATCGTGATGCGGCTCACGGCGTATTTGCCCGAGAGTTCCGCCTCTGAAGGGATCTTGTGGTTGGGCGCATAGCGCCCGCCCTCGATGTCCGCCTTGATGTCATCCATCGCCTGCAGGTATAGTGGCCTGAGCGACTGGTTGGACAGCTTCACGTCAATCCCGCCTTCTTGTCACAGGGCAACCCGGACGAAAACCACCTACACCTTACCTCTGAACCCCGGAATCCACCTACGCAAGGTCCATGTCAGCGCCATCGACCCCACCAGGCCCAAGGCAGCGATGCACAGTTGCAGGGCCACGACTCCCCCGGCACCGCACGACGCGACGGCATCCGTCACCACACCCAACTTGAGCAGGATGTGACCAAAGAGGGGATGAATCACGTAGATGCCGAAGCTGTAGCCACAGAGCGTCGCGATCGCGGGATGCCCACCGCCCCCAGCGAGATGGTACCCATCGCCCTCGGCAGGATGCCCGCCACCTCCCACAGGGGTGGCCACCTCGACGTCCAGGAAGTCACGTGCCAGCAGGAATACCGCCGCGCCAAATGGCAGGGCCAGGCACAGCTCCGGCAGCTGGAAGTCAGGGTAGCCCAGGGCCTCGAGCCAGGCCATGGCGACGCAGGCGCAGGCTCCCACAGCCATCACGACCCACCAGGCGGCACCACCGCGCGCGATGCGCCCGCCAGCACGGAACAGGACATGTCCCGCAAGGTAGTACACGACGGGAAACGCCCAGCCACAGCACGTCGCCACCCCACCGACCGCGGAGGCACCTGCCGCAGGCGTGCCGAGCCACGAGGGGGCCACCGCCAACCCGCTCTCCATGGCGGCCGCAAGCGTGGGGGCGCCGCAGCAGAGCAGCCACAGGACGAGGACGAGCGCCTCGACCATCGGCGCCGTGCCCCTCTCGGCCATCCCAACCACCCAGCGCAACGGGGGCGTGACGACATAGAGGGCGAGTGTGGCGTAGAGGTACCAGAGGTGGCCCCAGGAGTTGCCCGTCAGGAGGTCGAGGACGGCCTCCCCCACCACGGACAGGCCGATCGCACCTGCCCCGTAGGCACTCTCCATGAGGCAGAACGCAAACCCTATGGTAAGCAGCACGAATGCTACGCGCCAGATGTGGCGACCGACCTTGCGCAGGCCCATCTCTCGCGTCGGGTCGAGCATGAGCGCGCCGCTCATCATGAAGAACACGGGGACGGCCCAGCGGGAGAGCGGGACGAGGGCCACGCCCTCTGTCGCAAGCAGCCCGGGCGCGACGGCGGAGGCGCCCTCGTCGACGGAGCAGGCCACGACGGCATGCAGCAGGACGATGGCCACCGCCCCAAGTGCACGGAGCCAGTCGAAATAGGCGATGTGACGGGGACGGGCGACCACCACCTGGCATGCAGGTCCCTCCTGGCACGCAGGTGCCGTCACGAGCGAACCCTGTGAGCCGCAGCGAACTTCTCCACCTGATCCCAGGTGGGCATGGCGTCCTGGGCCCCCACCTTGGTGCAGCAGAGCGCCGCGGCGGCCGTGGCGTAGCGCATGCCATCCACGATCGAACCGCCAAAGGCCAGGTGTGCCGCCAGCTCGCCGAGGTAGGCATCCCCTGCACCTGTCGTGTCGACCGCCTGGATCTCGTGGGCCGAGACACGCACGAGCTGGCCCCTCTCCGTCGTTACCGACCCACGTGACCCCAGGGTGATGACCGTGTGCCTGACGCCCAGGTCCGCGAAGCGACCAAGTGCCGTGGCGCAGGAGGCGTCATCCACCGGACGGACGCCCGAGAGCAGCTCGCACTCGCTCTCGTTGACGCACAGCAGGTCGAGGGTCTGGTAGACGTCGTGCGGGAGCCTGTGTGCGGGCGCGGCGTTCAGGATGGTGTACAGGTAGTTGCGGTTTGCGCACCTGAGCGCGTCCATCGTGACGTCGAAGTCGCACTCCAGCTGCGTCAGGAAGATGTTGCGGTCCTGCCCCAGGCCATGGATGGCCGAACGGACCTCCTCGTAGCGGATCCTCTGGTTGGCCCCCGGGTCGACGACGATGCGGTTGTCATCGCCTGAGCGCACGACCAGCGCCGTGCCCGTCGCCGCCCGGTTGGTGAGGCTGACGTTGCCCACGGACACGCCATGGTTGGTGAGTGACACCAGAAGCTGCTGGCCAAAGGTATCGGCGCCCACCTTTCCCACCATGAAGGTGTCCGCGCCCATCCGTGCGCAGGCAACGGCCTGGTTGCCGCCCTTGCCACCCGGGGTGGTCACGAAGCCGCGCCCTAGGACGGTCTGGCCCCTTCGGGGATACTCCGAGCACTCCACGGAGAGATCCATGTTGAGGCTGCCGAACACGATGACCTTGTGCTCGTTCTTCTCGCCGGACATCGCTAGCGCTCCTTGACCTCGCCTGCCATGAGGCGGTCGAACATCACCTTGTTGGCGGCCAGCTCCTCTTCGTCGTCGAGCGGATCGAGCTCGGAGGCGCCATACTTGCGCTCCAGCGCCCGACGGATGAGGTGGTCCGCGACACCCGGGTTCTTGGGCAGGAGCGGGCCGTGGACGTAGGTGCCCATGACGTTCTTGTACAGACAGCCCTCCCAGCCCGTCTGCCCGTCGTTGCCGTGCCCGTAGAGGACGCGCCCAAGCGGCTCGACGCCCGGGCCCAGGTGCGTGCGACCGCCGTGGTTCTCGTAGCCCACGATGGGTTGGGGGCTGATGCGGCTCTCGACGGCGATGTTGCCGATAAGGCGCGGGGTGCCGCGATCGGTGTAGAGGTCCACGAGCCCAAGGCCGCCGACCCTCTCGTCCCCCATGAGGTAGGAGTCGCCCAAGAGCTGGTAGCCACCGCAGACGGCCGCCAACACGCCCCCGTCCTCCACGAAGGAGCAGAGCTCGGCGCGCTCCGCCAGGAGCTTGTCGCAGACGATGCGCTCCTCACGGTCGGACCCTCCGCCTATGAAGGCTATGTCCACGTCCGAGAAGGACGGGCGCTCGCCCACGTGGACCTCGCGCACCTCGCAGCCGATCCCGCGCCAGGCCATGCGGCTCCTGAGGACGAGGATGTTGCCCGAGTCGCCGTAGAGGTTCAGGAGCTCCGGATAGAGGTGGGCCACACGCAGGACGCGCGGGACGGAGGCAACGTCAGCCACGGTGCTCCCCCATTCGCTCAAGCTCGGCCTTGGCGGGCCAGAGGGCCGAGTAGTTGGTGAGCACGTACAGCGGGCATGCGACGTCGAGGTCGCCGCAGATGCGCAGGGCCTCTTCGACGTTCGCGGCGATCTGGGCGTGTATGCCCGCATACTTGAGGCGCACCTGGAGGTCGTTGGCGCGATGCCCGCCGGCAATGACGCGCAGCCCGTCCCCGAGGCCGAGCCGCTCGAAGTCCACGTCCCAGATCCAGGAGATGTCCTTGCCGTCGTTGAAGTCGTCGTTGATCACGACAAACGCCGCCTTGGAACGCTCGTCCTGCGAGAGGAGCGAGATGTTCTGGTTGAAGCCCGTGGGGTTCTTCGCCAGGTTGAGCACCACCTCACGACCCCCGACCACGAAGTGCTGCAGGCGGCCGTTCTGGGGGCGATAGCCGTCCAGCACGCGCTGGAACGCAGCCCCGTCGACGCCCGCAAGCGTTGCCGCAGCAAAGGCGGCGAGCAGGTTGTAGACCATGTAGACGCCCCCGAAGTCCGCCTTCAGGGTGATCGGGACGGCAAGGTGGGGGGAGCTTACGGCAAAGCTCACCCCCCCGCGCCCGACGTGCACGTCCGTTGCCGTGAAGTCGAGCTGCGGGCGCGCGAAGTCCCCATTGGGACAATGGAAGCTGCCAAGCTGGGCATAGCTGCGATAGTCATAGGTCAGCTCCTCTCCGCAGACCTGGCAGAAGCGGGCCTCGGGCACGCGGTCGGTCGGGAGGTGGAGGTCCTCGCCGATGCCGAAGGCCATGACTTCCGTCCCGTTGTCGGCGGCGCGGCGGGCAACGCTGACGCAGAGCGGGTCATCCCCACAGACCAGGAGCGTGGTCCCAGGCGAGGCCTGGAGCGCATGGACGATGACGTCCTGCACGCGGTCGATCTCGCCCGCGCGGTCCAGCTGGTCACGGAAGAGGTTGAGGAGGACCAGGTAGTCTGGCTTGAGGTTGGGCAGGATCCGTATGGTGGAGAGCTCGTCGGCCTCCATGACCGCCCAGTCGGCCGAGGAGTGCGGAAGCAGCGCAGAGGTGACGCCCGCCGCCATGTTGGCGCCCGCGCGGTTGCAGAGCACGCGTGCACCTGTCGCCTCCAAGGCCGAGGCCAGGACGTTGTTGGTGGTGGTCTTGCCGTTGGTCCCGCACACGACGACGGACCCACCACGCACCTTGGTGGCAAGCGCGGCCATGAGCTGCGGGTCGAGGGCGAGGGCGACGCGACCGGGAAGCTGGGAGGCGCTGCGGTGCAGCACCGAACTCAGCGCCCAATGGGTGAGGCGACCGGCTCCCGTCGCCAGTGTCGCACGAACGGACACCGCCCTACTCGCCCTCTGCCGCGAGGGCGGAGCCCTTCTCGGCGGCGGAGGCGGCTGCGGAAGCGGGCGCCACCGTAGCGGATGCGGCTCGGGCGTCGGTGGCCTCGGTGGGGGCCGGGTCCATGCCGCCAGCATCCGCCGCGGCAGCGGCCCTGTTGCGCGCTGCGGCCTCCTCGGCCGTGAGGACGTCCTCGATGCGCAGGTTGACGCCCGCCACGGAGAGGCCGGTCATGCCGCTGACCTGCTTGACGACGGCACGCTTGACGTCCTCGAAGACCTGTGGCGCGTAGGCGCCGTACTCGATGAGGACCGAGATGTTGACGCGGACGGAGGCCTCGGGCGTCACCTCGACCGTGACGCCCTTGCGGGAGTCGGTGGTGCCGAAGGTCTCCTGGACGCGGTTGAACCAGCTCCCCTTCATGCCGATGACGCCGGGCACGTCGCGCATGGCAAGGGCGACGATCTTCTCGATGACGCCGTTGGAGAAGGTCAGGGAGTCCTCGGAGTCGAGGTCCTCGTCGTCGGCGAGGTCGTCGGTGACGGCGGAGGCGGAGAGCCCCGTACCCGCAGGGTCGGCGCCCGCGGATTCGACGCCCACAGATTTGGTGGTCGCGAGCACGACGGACGCGTAGCCACCGTCGCTGGCGTCGCGGGGCGACTCGGAGTGCCCGGCCGTCCCCGTCTCGGCGGAGACGCCGGCCTGGGCTTCCGCCGTCTGGGTGCCTGCGCCGTCCTGGGTGCCTGCGGTCGGGGCCTTGTCGGCCGAAGCCGCATCCGGCACAAGCTCCCCACCTGTGGCTTGGCCCCCGGCGGTCATGGCCGAGAAGTGGTTGCGCGTACGGTTCTTGGACATTGGTGTCTCCCATCCTGGGACAAACGCTCGTGTTGGGTGACGGGCCCGTGCGCCCTGGCTCCCACCGCACGGGTCAGCCCCCGTTGCATGACCTAGCCCCTGTTGTCGTTGAAGATGCGCGAGATGAATGCGGCCACCTTGGGGTCGCCATCGAGGTACTGGCCCACGGCGACGCCGACCGCGATGCAGGCGGTCACGAAGAGCGCCCTCCAGAATCCGATGACGAAGATCAGGATCGCGACGACGAGGCCGCAGGCCCCACCGACGACGGCATTGGTGTGCCCGGGAAAGTTGTCCTGAACCCACTTCCGCGCGCCCTCGAGGGACGGCCGCCACCTCCCGCCGTCCGTCGCATGGCCGGCTGGCTGGCGGCCCTGCGCCTGGCTGCCGCCCGTCCCGTCGGCACCCGTCTCGTTGACGGTCGTCGCGTCGTTGTCTGCCACGGCTACTCCTCCTCCATGGGCTGGCCCGCATCGGCGCTGTAGTGCGCCATGGGCACCGTGATACCCGCATCATCGGTGTCTGCGGTCCTGGTATCTGCGAATGTGTCCACGGACACGGGAGCGGCCTCGCGCCCGGGCCGCACCTCCCGCGCGACCTCTGACGGCAGGGTGCCATGCTCGTCGGCCGGCATGTCGCCGTACGCGGGGGGCCCTTCCGTCCCGGCACCCTCGGCTTCGGGCGCGACGTATTCCGCAGCCCTGACGAACTCTATGCTCACGCAGTCGACGTTGTCGCCACAGACGGTCTCGAGCCCCTCGACCAGGGCGGCATGCAGCTCCTGGCCCGATGACACGACGTCCGCGGTCCTCGCAGGCTGCACCCGCACGCTCACGCGCACACGCCCGCGACGCCTGAGACTGACCCCGACGCCCTTCGCCTTGAACATGCCGCCGTCCTCGATGATGTGGACCGCCTGCGACGAGATGGCGTCACGCGTCACCGTGATCAGGTCGGAGCCCACCTTGGAGACGACCATGACCTTGCGATTGCGTACGAAGATCGAACGCAGCAGGCAGACCACAAGACCCATGGCAGCCACCAAGGTCAGGCACTCCACGACGAGGTAGTACTCGTCCACGCCGAGAAGGGCCGTGGCCTCGCGGGTCCAGGGACCAAACCAGGGCAGCACGAGCGCCACGAGCGCAAGGAGGCCCGCAAGTCCGAACACGAACAGACAGACGCGCTTGAGGAAGTTCATAGACCCGTCCCCTCAGACCCTTCGCCAACCCGTGCCGCAGCAGGCACGCCTCTTGCCGCACGGCACACGAGACCGCAGGCGTCTGGTGAGGCCACCGACGCCATGCTTAGAGGATAGCGCAGTTGGCTACGCAGGGCGCGAGCCACCGCCCGTCACCCACTGTCCACAGCGTTTGAGTAGGGCCATGCGGGCGGTGACGTAGCGCTTCTCGATGAGGTTGCCCAGGCCGCGTGCCGCAGCACTTGCCAGGCCGATGCCAAAGAAGCCCAGGAGAGCCTCGACGCCGACGGCAGCCGCAAGCACGAAGAGCGCGGTCCTCTCGGGCCCCACCGGCTGATCGGCCGCGATGAGGGCGACGTGTGCCGCCAGGGGGAGGATGAGCGGGCCATACCACTGCTTCTGGATGAGGTTCGTGAGGCAGGACGTGTAGGACCCCCTGGGACGGATCTCGACGTGGACGTTCGTCGCGAGGGTGGCGGCACCGTTCAGCAGCTCGCGGATGGCGTCGGAGACGTTGCCCGTGAGGAGCTCGTAGACGAGAAAGTACGTGGGATAGAGGGCCGCCGTGGAAAAGTCCAGGAGCTGGCGCAGGCTTGCCGCGACCGAGACGTCAAAGCGACCGAAGTTGTGGGGCAGCAGCGGAAACGTCCCATACCAGACGGCGGCGAGCGCCAGGGACACCACGACGCGGAGGAACACGGGACCCAAGAGGAGGCGACGGAGCCTGTGGGTGCCAGCCGCGACGTCGACTGCGGCGTTGGCGGCCTCCTCGGCGACGGCGCTCCTGGGATTGCCGTCGGCATCCCAAAAGAGCGAGTCATCCACCTGCGTGCGAGCCGCATGCGTGCCGCTGGGATCAAAGTGGACGCCCGGGCCATCGACGTAGTCGCGCTGCACCATGGCCGCCGCGTCATCTTCGAAGAAGGTCTTCAGCAGGGCATACGCCTTGTTGATCTCGATCATCTTGCGCTGGGCGAACTTCGCGCTCATGCCGTTTCGCGAGGCGTTGTCGGGATGGTATTCACGGGCAAGGCTGGTGAACTGCGCACGCAGGTCAGCCTTGGTGTAGCGGTCGGGAAGCTCGAGGGCCCTCTCGGCCTCCCGCTGGGTCATGTCCTGCTTCAAGCTGGGATTCCTTGCGGTCGGGGATATGGTCGGTCGGGGCTATGGTCAATCGTTGCTATGGCCCATCGTGGCTATGGTCAGCCGGCGATCGCCTCGCATGTCTCGCATATGTAAAACGGCGGCCCGAAGGCCGCCGCCACAAAAGCCAGGTGAGACGGTCCCGGACGAGGCTAGTCCTCGTCAAGCTGCTCGGCGACCTCGTCGGAGACCTCCATGGTGGTATAGACGTTCTGGACGTCATCGAGGTCCTCGAGGCGGTCGACGAGGCGCTGGACCTTCTTCGCGTCGTTGAGCTCGAGGTTGTTGGGGGTGTTGGGGACCATGGTGAGCTCGGAGCCCTTGACCTCGATGCCCTGGGCCTCGAGGCCCCTCTGGACGTCCTGCATCCTGTCGTAGGGGGTGTAGACGATCCACTGCTCGCCGGCGTCCTCGTAGTCCTCGCCTTCGGCTTCGGCGACGGCCATCATGAACTCGTCCTCGTCGACCGCATTGTCCTTGTCGGGGACCTTCTTGTCATCGCTCTTGATGACCTTGTCGACGGCGAGGGAGCCCTTGCGCGTGAACTGGAAGGAGACGGAACCGGAGGTGCCGAGGTTGCCGCCTGCATGCGTGAAGGCGGAGCGGACGTCTGCGGCGGTGCGGTTGAGGTTGTCCGTCAGGCACTCGACGTACACGGCGACACCGGCGGGACCATAGCCCTCGTAGGTGACCTCCTTGTAGACGACGGCATCGGCACCGGTGCCGAAGGCCTTGTCGATGGCAGCCTGGATCTTGGCGTTGGGCATAGAGACCATGCGGGCGCGGGCGACGGCGGCGGCGAGGGAGGCGTTGTTGTCCGGGTTGGGGTCGCCACCGCTGCGGGCCGCGACGGTGATGTTACGCGAGTGCTTGGAGAAGAGCGCGGAGCGCTTGGCGTCAATCGCGGCCTTCTTGTGCTTGGTGGTAGCCCACTTAGAGTGTCCGGACATGCACATCTCCTTCTGACTTCGGCAGAAACATACAGATGGTAACCAATGGCACCGTGAGGGGCAAGGGCGCGGCAGGGCGGGGTCCCTGCGTTCGCAAAGAGGACAGATACGGCATCGGGACGCGATGCCTAGCGCCGGCATTCGGATGGGCTCAAGATCCACCTCCCCCGACTCCAGCCCCTCGGCCGGCTCCCGCGGCACCACGGCCCCGCGCCCTCGCGGCCCTCCCGCGGCCTCGCGGCCCTCCCGCGGCCTCGCGCCTCCAGAAGTGAGTACTTTTTTTCAGAAGTGAGTACTTTTTGGGCCCCTCGGCAGAAATACGTATCCGGAAAACATGTGCTTCTTGATATTTCCGCAGGTAATCAGCTCGACAAGATTATCAGAAGTGAGCACTGGTACTCACTTCCGGCAGACACGGCGCTGACGGTACTCACTTCCGGCGGACATGGGATCCCGAACGCTTTCCCGGACCGACGACCATGGCGCTGCCGACTCCTAACTGCCGACTCCCACTATCGAGGCCTGTAAGATCCCCTGCGCGTCTGTAAGATTCCCTGCACAAGTCCCCCGACTCCAGCTCTCCTGTCCCCCATCGTAAGTCACGGGGCGAACGTCGCGGCGCAGGGCACGGGCTACCCCAGACCCAAGCGCTCGCGAAACGCCGCCCAGAGCTTCTGCGAACCTGCTGACGTCGGGTGGACCTGGTCCTCGTTGAAGTCGCTGGTCCCCGGCACCAGGACGTCGTAGAGCGATACGTGCTCCCAGCCGGCCTCCGCGCACAGCTCGCCCAGGACCTGGTCCACCTGGCCCATGCCAAAGCGATTCGTGGCGTCGGTGCGCTCGTTGTCGGGAGGAGAGACCACGACGAGATGGCCGCAGCGCGCGGCCGCAGCCGCAAGTGCCTCCCGGGCGTACGCGCGGAAGTCTTCGAGTGACTCCTTGGCCGCATCGTTGGTGCCCAGCATCACGACGATCACGTCGGCACCGTCGGCCAGCCAGGCATCCGGGTCATCGGCCAGAAACGACATGCGGAAGCCGGACACCGCCGCATTCACGAAGGTGACGTCCCTCTCGGTCGCGTAGGAACGGAAGGAGTTCGCCCAGTCGTCGATGGTGGTCGCGGTCTCGTAGTAGGTGCCCTCGGGGCCGGAATACGCCACGACGCCCGTGTCGCTGGGAGCCTCGTAGCCGTCACAGAGGTACCCCGCCGTGATCGAGTCACCGACAAGGCGGATGGATGACACCCTACCTGCAGCAACCATACCCGCAAGCGTCGAGGTGTCCGCAGTCGAGGCGCCCGCGGAGCCCGCGACAGGCGTCTCTTCCTCGCCCGCGACGGCTGGGTCCACATGCGGTGGGACCAGAGTCGAAGGATCTGCCTCCTCGGCAGGCTGCACCTCATGCTGGCCTACGAAACCCATGTCAAAGACCTCAAACAGAAGCACGATTCCCAAGGCGATGACCGATCCGACAGCCAGGACGACGAGCGTCCTGGCCGTTGCGGGCCAGAGGTTGGCGCGATGGCTGTCGGCAACCACGCACTCTTCGCGCACGAGGCCACGCTCTCCGTGACGGGCGACGTGCCTTCCATGCTTGGACATGTGGATTCAACCCCGATCGACTTGGTGTGTGGTTGACCTCTGTGGGCGCTCCGCCACAACCGTCCGCCAGCACATGGGCCACCGGACACACCGCTTGGACTACAGTCAGGATAGCGCGAGTCCAGCCGCCCCACGACGTCGGGAGGACACCATGCTCTACATCGGCAACTTCAACTACGACGACGCAAACGACCCGGCAGAGAACTACTGCCTGATGCCCGTGGTCGTCTCCGCGTCGAATCCCGAAGAGGCCCTCTCCAAGATCGCGGACCTCTTCCAGCACCTTCGCAAGACCTCCGACCTGCTGGACGGGGCCACGGAGATCTACCTCGACTCGCTCGTCGAACTCGAGGGAAACCCCCAGGACGCCGTGCTCACACAGTGGTCGAAGGTGGTGCCCAGCGCAGACGGGCTCTCCCTCATGAGCTCCGTCCTGCCCGCGGCGGAAGGTGACGAGGACGACACCATCGAGGCCTATCGCTGGTTTGGGAGCGAGGACAAGGCCTCCGATGGGGACGACGAGGACGACTTCGAGGACGAGGACCCCTTCCTCATCCTGGAGTAGGGCCAACGCACGGGCAGGGTCGCGGATACTGCTGCGGCCCTGCATCTGCGCACATACCGTCGCGGACCTGCACCTCCAGGCGCCATGTGCATCACACGCGGCGATCCTCCAATGCCTACTGGGACCTTAGGCTGTCCTTGATGAGGGTGGATGAAATCTCGGGAGTTCGCGGAAGGTAGACCACGCTGCACCCTTCCTCCGTCAGGAAGTCGAACTGTCCCTCCCAGTCGTCTCCCATGACGAAGGTGTCGATGTGGTACTCGTGTATGTCGCTTCTCTTCTGCCCCCAGCTCTCCTCGGGAATCACAAGGTCGACGTAGCGGATCGCCTCAAGGAGCATCTTCCTCCTCTCATATGAGAAGTAACAGACCTTGCCCTTCTCGTTATGGTTGAACTCGTCGGTGGATAGGGCGACCACCAGATAGTCACCCAGGCCTCGAGCTCGTCTGAGCAGGCTGATGTGACCGTAGTGCAGAAGGTCGAACGTCCCGTACGTGATCACTCTGCGCATTGTCTGGCCTCTCCGTCCTCGCCCATGGAAGCGTCGACCATATCGCTCCCGAAGAACTCCTCCATGGCCTGGCATGTCTCGCTCGAGCGGAGCTCTTCACGCGAAACGTGGGCAAAGTGACTCCTGATGTCTGCGGGGAGGGAGTAGATGTCGCCGTACACCTCGTCGAGGAACTTCAGGTGGTTGTTCGGCCCACGGCAGGGGCCTCCCTCGAAGGACAGCTCCCTCGTGGGAAAGACGTCCCCAAGCTCGCATATCCACCTGTAGTGATTCCGGTCGTTGAGGTTATCTATACCCCAGACGATGCCCTTGGCGCGGCGGGCATCATGCGTCAGGACGCCTCGTCCGTATAGATCGTCCCTATAGCGGGAGAAGACCTCCTCGATCCTCCCTGACCTCTCGTCCGTGCTGGGAAGGTAGGGCATGCCCGTCCAGAAGGAGAGCTCCTCCCGTGCCGCGAGCTCCGCGCACATCCTGTCGCGAAGGGCCTGCTGCTCGTCAAACGTACGAGAGGACACGTCCGTGACGTAGTCGAAGGCGAAGAGGTCGAGGAAGCAGGGTATGCGCGGGTCACGATACATGAGGCGCAGCTGACGACAGAACACGGAGCGATCGTACACGAGAGAGACCCTGAACCGCTCGCTCTGTTCCACCAGCCTCGCCAGGCGGTCGATGTCATCGCGCATCATGCCCAGGTCGGTGTCATCATCCCAGGGGATGAAGCCGCCATGGCGCACGGCGCCCAACAACGTACCGAAGGCAACCCAGTATTCAAGGTCATTTTCTCTGCACAGATCGTCGAACTCGTGCAGGAGCCGAGCGCAACCCAGTTGAAGTAGCCGCATGCTCCCACAGGCGGCGGGAAGGGACGAGAAGAAGCGGCTCTTCGCATCCGCCATGCGCTCGCCCTCCCTACGCAGGCTCTGCCAGGCGTACAGGTCCATGTGGGCGTCATGGGCGTCCAGCCTCCGCGCGAGGTCATCGACCCTCTCCCCCGCCTGGGCTGCCTGGGCCACCTGCTCCGTCTGCAAGCGAACGGAGACGGCCGCATCATCACGCACGCGATGGAGCTCCTCGCGTAGGAGCGCGATGTCATCGCGCATGGCCCGCACGTCCTCCCTCAGGCCAAGCACCTCACGATAGAGGCCGTGGAAGGAGCGCGACGACGGAGGGAGGTACTGCTTGATTCTGCCCAACATGACTCCTCATCGGGTATTCAAGGACGCGTTCGGGGGCTGTAGGGCAATTATGCGACAGAAGGCAGTCTCCCCACCGATAAATCCCACCAGATCGGCGAAATCGAGCGGTGAGGCGCATGCGGCTCGCCAGCGCCAGAGCCAGGAGCTTTGGAAGGGCGCCTACGCCTTCTCACCCGCCGTCACCTGGCCGTCAAAGAACGTCATCACCGTGTCCGAGACGTCACGCATGACGTGCCTACGAGCGGCGCGCCTTCCCCAGCAGGAGCGCCTGCGGACACCGGGCCCGATGCGCCCAGGTCACGACGGCGACGCCCACGGCCACGAGGGGCAGCGACAGGCACTGGCCCATGGTCAGCCAATCGGTGCCGAGCAGGTAGCCAAGCTGTGCGTCCGGCAGGCGCACGAACTCGATCAGGAAGCGGAAGCACCCATAGAGCGCGAGGAACGTGCCCAGGAACGTGCCCTGCGGGCGGGCGGGCCTGCGGCGCGAGAGCAGGTAGAGGATCGCAAACATCAGGACACCCTCGAGAAGGGCCTCGTAGAGCTGGGAGGGGTGACGATACACGTGTCCACCGCCCGTGTCCCAGAACATGACGCCCCAGGGGAGGCTCGTCTCCTTGCCCCACAGCTCCCCGTTGATGAAGTTGGCGCAGCGTCCGAAGAAGAGGCCGAGGGGGGCGCCGATCACGGCCAGATCGCAGGTCGTGGGGATGGACCAGCGCAGGTGGCGGCACGCGATGGCGCCACCTGCGATGGCGCCGACAAGCCCGCCATGAAAGCTCATGCCACGGATGCCGCCCCCGACGGGGACGAGGACCTCAAGTGGGTTCTGCAGGTAGTAGCCGTCCCCATAGAAGATCACGTACGCCAGGCGGGCACCGATGATCACGCCGAACGCTATGCCGACCATGAGCGTGGTCAGGTCATCCACGCTCATCGAAAAGCCCCAGCGTCGTGCCGTACGCCTGATGGCGATCGCGGCGCAGACGAAGCCGAAGAAGTACGCCAGCCCATACCAGCGGATGACGACGGGCCCCGCCGCCAGTGCGACGGGGTCGAGTGCATGGTAGAGGTCGTCGAGCCACATGCGGGGGCTACCAGGCCATGGCCGGCTCGACCTTGGTCACGCCGGGGACGTGCTCCTTGAGGATGCGCTCGATGCCCTCGCTCATGTCCAGGCTGGAGAGCGGACAGCCCGCGCAGGCGCCCTGCATCTCGAGGGTGACGACGCCCTCGTCGTTGAAGCCCACCAGCGCGACGTCGCCACCATCGGCCTGGAGGCTCTGGCGGATCACGTCGAGCGTGGCCTCCAGGAGCTCGCGATTGATGGGGGTCTTGGTCTCTTCTGCCACGATGTGTCCCTTTCCCTGCACGGCAGGGCCATGGGACCGCGGCCCATGGCAATATCCCACCGTATGGCTTGCAATTGCTACCGAGTCTACCCGATGCCCGAGAAAAGATGCCCGGAAGTTGCGCCCGCCATGCGGGGGGCAGGCCTCTTGCCACAAAATGACGCCTTGACTGCGTGCACGACGCGACGCACGGCAAGGCCTGTCTCGGACTCGTCCAGCAGCGTGCAGTCGACCATGAGCCGGGTCACGCCCGCAGACAGCAGCTCGCCCACCTGCGGCGTGGCGTCCAGGGGGCGCGCGCCGTAGATGCGGCTGCGTCCCTGCGGGTCGGTGCGGACGGGCAGCAGCAGGCCGTCCTTGTCCCGCAGCGAGACGTGCCTTCGGCGTAGCTCGCAGCGGGGGCAATCGTGGATGCAGCGGCCGGCCACCTGCAAGACGCAGTGCTCGCTGGTCATGGCACGCACATGGCCAAAGACGACCAGCCCGCACGGCACGTCGGCCGCACGCCCCAGGGCACGGGCCTCCTCCAGCGTCAGCTCGGGCGAGAGCCAGAAGCCCTGCGCCCCAGCTTCCTCGAGCGCCACGAGCGCACTTTCGTTGTGTACCGGGATGCAGGGCCGGATCTCGGGCGCCGCGCCGCGCTTGGTCGCAAGGGCCAGCTCCGAGACGTTGCCCACTGCGCATGGTTCGCCGCCTTGCACAAACTGGTCGAGGCGGGCGTGGTCCCCCTCTCGACAGACCTCGTCCAACCAGGCAATGGGCTCGACGCCACCCGGCCAGCCCGCTTGTGCCACACGTGCCGCAATCAGCGCATCGGCTGTGGCATAGAGGCGCGCGGCGCCTGCGGCGACGGCAGCACGCGCGAGCCGAGGGCCACCCACCAGCGCACAGACCTCCGCCGCACCCGCAGGCACGGCGTCAGCCACAGCAGCGGATGCGCCGAGACCCCGCTCCCTGCGCTCGAAGCGCAGATGGACGGCCAGGTCCTCCGCATCGGGCACACGAGCGAGGCCCACGGCGCGGACCTTGGCGCTCGTAGGCTCCAGCAGCGCCCGCTCGAGCAGCTCGCAGGCCCGTGCCCTAACCCCATGCACGGCCGAGAAGCCCATGCCACAGCCCTCGTCCAGGTCAATCTCGAAGGAGACGGGGTCGAAGGGGCTCTGGCCCATGCGTCCCACATGGGCGACGAGGTCCTCCTGCGTGACGGCCCTCGTGCGAGCCCCCTCGACCACGAAGCCCTCGGCGCGCACCGAGGCGACGCCGTCTGCGGTCGCGAGCTCCACGGCAAAAGGCTCCCCCCGACGAGACGCAACGCGCACCAGCACGGGACGCCTTCTCCTCTCGCCGCCGGAGGAGACGCACGCCGCATCGTCGAGCGCCCGCTGCGAGCGGATGACGCGCACCGGACTGCCTGTGGGCATGGGCCGGACGGTGCGACAGGTGATGGTCTCGCCCGCCTTGGCGTCGACATCCGCACGCGTCGTCAGGAACTGCGAGGGATCGTCCTCGGGACGAACCTCGAGCAGGTCGCCCTGGCCCACATGCCTGTCCAGGCTGATGTCGACCTCAGCGAAGGTCTTGGAGCGGAAGCGCTCGCGGCCGCCGTTGCCGCCGCCACGACGGACCCTGCCGCCACCCAGGTCGCGGCTGCCCACGACGACGCCCACGAGCTCCCCGCGGTTGTTGGAGCGCTCGTAGCTCATCATGTCATCGTCCGAGCGGCCGTCCAGGTAGCTGTGGGTGAAGTCGCGGTTGAAGGCGCGTCTCAGGAGCTCGTGGCGGAGCGCGTCATCTGTGGCGGACGGCGTGCGCCCGGCGGCAAGGTCATCCAACTGTGCGCGGTAGGCCGACACCACGGAGTAGACGTAGTCGGGGGCCTTCATGCGACCCTCGACCTTGAGGGACCCCAGCCCCGCCGCATTGAGACGCGCGAGGTCATCGATGGTGCAGTAGTCCTTGGGGCAGAGGGGGCGACCCTTCTCCGGTGCGTTGAGCCGGTTGCCCTCCTCGTCCACCAGGTCGTAGAGCAGGCGGCATGGCTGGGCGCAGAGGCCACGGTTGGCCGAGCGGTCACCGGCCAGCGAGCTCATCATGCACACGCCCGAATAGCAGAAGCAGAGGGCGCCATGGCCGAAGCCCTCCAACTCGACGCCCTCCCGCGCGATGTGGGCGATCTCGCCCACGGAGAGTTCGCGCGAGAGCGTCACGCGCTCGACACCCAGCTCACGGCACCAGGCCACGGCGCGGGCGTCATGCACGTTTGCCTGCGTCGACACGTGGCACTCGATCTGCGGGAAGCGGCGGCGGACCTCGGACAGCAGGCCCCAGTCCTGGATGATGAGCGCATCTGCGCCCAGGACCCAGGCCTTGCGGACCAAGGCCAGCACGCGCGGCATCTCCGCCGTCCGAATCACGACGTTCACCGTCACGTACACACGGGTGCCGACAAGGTGCGCCGCGCGGCACGCGGCCTCGAACGTCTCGTAGGTGAAGTTGTGGGCACCCCGGCGGGCGTTGAAGTCGCTGCCCAGGGCGCAGTAGATGGCGTCTGCGCCGGCGGCGAGGGCGGCGTTGAACGGCTCGGGGCCGCCGGCGGGTGCCAGCAGCTCGGGCACGCCGTGGGCGTCACGGAAGGAACGGGATGCGGGACGAGGGATGGTGGGCCTCCTTGGGGTCTTGCGCAGGGCGCAGACGAGTCTATCCCTCGAAGGACGGCTCGATGGCCGACGGAAGGCCGTCCTCCCCGCCCTTCCCGGGAAACTCAACAACCAGGTGCAGCCGGTGCCTACACCAGCCTGGCCCACCTCTTCTTGCCAGACTGTATGACCGTTCCGACCGAGAAGAGCGCGGGGTCGACGTTGTAGACCTTCCTCTCCATGGCCACGCCATCCACCTTGACGCCGCCGCCGTCGATGAGGCGACGGGCCTCACCGGCAGACTGCGCGATCTTCACGTCCGAAAGCAGCTTGGCCAGGTAGACCTTGCCCTCGTCATTCACTGCCGCCACAGACAGCGGGAACTCGGCTATGTCGTCAGGGACCTTGTTCTGCTTGAACTGCGCGTCGAAGGCCGCCTCGGCGGCGTCGCCCGCACCGTCGCCGTGATACAGGTCCACGATGTTGCGGGCGAGTTGGCGCTTGAGCCGATAGGGATCGGCGGAGCCGTCCGCGTAGGCGGCGTCAATGGCATCGATCTCGTCCACGGAGAGCGTGGAGCACAGGCGGAAGTACATGGGCACGATCTCGTCCGCGATGGACATGAGCTTGCCATACATGTCGTTGGACCCGTCAGTGAGGCCGACGTAGTTCTTGTAGCTCTTGGACATCTTCTTGTGGCCGTCCAAGCCCACGAGCAGGGGCACCGTCAGGGCGACCTGAGGTTCCATGCCCATCGAGCGCATGAGGTCGCGGCCGGCCAGGAGGTTGAAGATCTGGTCATTGCCACCCATCTCGAGATCGGCCTTGACCACGACGGAATCATACGCCTGGAGCACGGGATAGATGAACTCGTGCAGCGAGATGGAGAGACCGCCCGTGTAGCGGTTGTGGAAGTCCTCGCGCTCAAGGATGCGGGCGACGTTGAACCGGCTCATGAGCTCGAGCATCTTGGCCAGGTCGAGGGGCTTCAGCCAGTCGCCGTTGTGGACGATGGCAGTCTTCTGGGGATCGAGCACCTTCATGGCCTGCTCGACATAGGTCTGTGCGTTTGCCTCGACCTGCTCCTCCGTAAGCGGTGGGCGGGTGCTGTCGCGACCGGACGGATCGCCGATGAGGGCTGTGCCGTTGCCTATGATGAGGGTGACCTTGTGCCCAAAATCCTGGAACTGGCGCATCTTGCGCAGGGGGACGGCATGCCCCAGGTGCAGGTCGGGGCTGGTGGGGTCGACGCCCAGCTTGATGTTGAGGGGAACGCCCTTCTCGAGCTTGTGCCTGAGCTCGTCCATCGGCACGATCTGCATGGTGCCCGAGGTGATGACCTTGAGCTGTTCTTCAACTGATAGCACTGCGTAACCCTCCAGGAAAAATCGGCGAAGATGGCGCGAGGCCATCTGTGATACGCCTGTCAGGATAGCGCATGTGCTCTGGTGCAAACCATCCCTATGACCGCAGCCGTCCCCCTACGGCAGGGTCCGACACGGTCCGCGGACTAATATCCCAACCCGAAATAACGGTTCTCGAGCGAGACGATATCCATGCCATAGCCGGCGCTGCCCGCCCAGCCGATGCCCTGGGGATAATCGGGGATTCCAAGTCCCTGGACATCGGTGATGCTGCCGTGGTTCACGTAGTGGTAGCGCGGGTCGATGCAGGGGTTGACGAGGGCGCTGGCGCTTGCATAGGCCTTGAGGTGCTGCACCTGGGCCCTGAGGCCGGCACGCACCCCATCAGACGCTCCGTCACCATTGAGGTCCATGCGGAAGTCATTGCCGTGGACGCCACCGCCGACCGCGCCGATGCCTGCAAAGTTGCATTGCTCGGGGCACACGTCCCCACCGAACTTAAGCCAGCCCGTCTCGAGCATCGCCTGCATGAAGGCGACCTCAGCACGAACGCCCTCCGTCCGGGCCTCCTCGAGAAGGATCTGGCAGAAGCGGTCGATGGTTTCCGCTCCCTCGGGGGCATAGGTCGCCGACGGATAGGTCGCTGCGCCAACTGCCGCACGGTACGCTGCCGCCATCTGGTCGGCCGAGACAGTCGAGCTGCCCATGATGGACTGAGACCGTTGCGAGACACCCGACCATGCTCCCGACGAGCCAAGTTGCCACCAGACGGCACCATCCCACATCCAGCCCGTGACCATAGCTCCTGAGGACCCGAGGTAGTACCACGAACCGTCAATCTGCCGCCAACCTATGGCCATGGCGCCGGATGGCTCGAGATAGTACCAGGGGCCGTTGATCCGCTGCCAGCCGGTCTGCATGGCACCAGAAGACCCGAGGTAGTACCAGATTCCATTTATATGTTGCCAGCCTGTAGCCATTGCCCCGGAGCTGCCAAACCAGTACCAGGACCCATCCACGTTCTGCCAGCCTGTAGCCATGGCACCAGAAGGCGAGAGGTAATACCATACCCCGCCAACAAGCCGCCAACCGGTCTGCATGGCTCCGGACTTCTCAAAGAGATACCAGGAGCCGCCGATCAGCTTCCAACCATCCCTGAACATGGCTCCAGAACCGTCAAACCAGTACCAGCCCGTGCCATCCCACGCCCAGCCCCTGGCCATGGCGCCGGTGGACGGGTCCAGGTAGTACCAGAGCCCACCGAGGAAGTGCCAACCCGTAGCCATGGCGCCGGATGGCTCGAGATAGTACCAGGAACCGTCTACCAACTGCCAGCCCGTGAGCATAGACCCAGAGTCGGAGAGGTAGTAACGTGACCCGTCGATTTGCTGCCATCCGCTCAGCATCGCACCAGTGGACGGGTCTAGGTAGTACCAGAGCCCACCGAGCTTCTGCCAGCCGGTCTGCATGGCACCGGAATCTGCGAAGTAGTACCAGGAGCCGTCGATATAGCTCCATCCGGTGACCATGGCACACGAGTCGTCAAACCAGTACTGCGCTCCGCCAATGGACTGCCGGCCCGTCAGGGCGTAGCCGTTATCGTCGAAGTAGTACCAAGCGTTTCCGACATGCTTCCACGCGTTGTAGACATAACCCGCGCCGCCCTTGAGCATCCAGTGCTGGCCATCCTCTGACCTGACCCACCGATAGCCCAAGCCAAAGTAATCGATGACCGCGTCTGCGTCGGCCCTACCCATGGCCTCCGCATACCTGTTGAGGTTTACGGCATCCGAATAGTTGTCTATGAAGCCATGCTCGACGATGATGCCGGGGAAACCGTACTCCCGCGAGTGGCGGATGACGGCATACCAGTCTGACAGGGAGCCATCGGGGTAGGTGCTCTCGACGTTCTTCCGCTCAAAAATGCCTCTGCGCCGGATGCCAAAGGGGCTGCCATCGGTCAGTCTCGAAAGGACGGTGCCCGCAAGCCCCCGTCCCGTGGTGCCGCATTCGGGGCGATAGGAGATGTCCGTACGTGGGTACCAGACCTCGGCCCCGCTGCCGCCACCGGAATTGATATGCAGGCTCACGTAGACATCCGCCCCCGCGTTGTGGGCCTTCGTCGTCCGCGCCTGCAGCTCCAGAGATACGTTTGGGCTGAACACATAGGTGTCGCCCTCACGAATCATACACACGTTGACGCCGTTGCGGACCAGCTCGTCACGAGCCGCTTGTGCCATCCTCAGGGTGAGATCCGACTCACGCATGCCATTGCCAAGCGCACCGGGATCATTTCCACCGTGACCGGCATCTATTGCCACAACGAAATCGCCCGTGGAGGAGGAGCCCGTCGAACGCAGGCTCCTCACCCCCATTGCGGGCGGCTGCAGCGCGGTGCTGATGGCCTCGATGTCCTCGTCGCTTACAGGAGCCGTCTCGGCGTCGCCCGCATCAATTGCCCACGCAAGGCTTGGGAGCCCCAGGACGGTGACCAGCACCAAGGCTACCAGTAGCAGGGAAGCTCTCCTAGATCGCATAACCTATCACCTCTCAGGACACGTCCGCCCAGTCAGGTTCGCCCAGCCTCTCAACCAAGGCACTGCCACCTACGAGGGGCACAGGGCACGCCACCTCCATGTGTTAATAGAACCGTTATACAGAATAACTTAGGTTGACTTCCATGCATATGCAAATGCCAATATGTCGTGCACCTTCAACTTGTGGCCCATCAACCCAAAGTCGAGGGACCCACCACAGGCGAGCCCCTCGAACGGCTGGCCGAATCGGTTAGGCAGCCATCATCAGCCAACGGCGACTCATCCGCAAGCACCCTGCCAGAAACGTGACCGTCGGCAAGACGGTGGCGAGAGGGGCCCCCACAAGTGCACCTGCAAGGTTTTTCCCAAGAGGCGGCGTCAGTTTGCCTCCCTACTGTCGTCCCCTCCCCAACCGGCAGCCAGCTCGTGCCAGTCGGGCGAGGCGGAGAGGACGGTGCCGCAGATGATGACGACACAGCAGGCTACCTCCAGCCCGGTGGGCATGACCCCCATCACGATGGCCGCAAGGAGGACGGCCCACGCCGAGTACGAGATGTTGAGCGCCATGCCGCGTGCGGCACCGATGGTGTCTATCGCCTTGTAGTAGAAGAGGTAGGACACGGTGCCCGCCAAGGCGGCCGCAAGGACGACCAGGTTCGCAGGCGTCGCGGCAGCCTGGCCCACAAGGGCGAACGACCCCGTCAGGGGCACCACGACGATCCCATACGCCAGCGCCGAGGTCGTCTCTCGGATCTGCAGGGCCGTCTCGTTGTCGACCGCATCGTCACCCATGCCCCAGGCCAGGATGACGGCCTCGGAACCCCAGCCAAACACGCAGAGCAGAGCGCCCAGGATTCCCGCCAGCGGGTTGCTCACGCTTGCCGCGCCCGTGGAGGACCAGCCCATGGCCACGACCGCAAAGAGTGCCGCCAGAAGCGCCACGACCTGGCGCGGACGCATACGCTCCTTGAGCACGAGCACGGCCAGGAAGGTTCCCACGGCAGGATAGAAGGCGGAGATCGCCGCCGTGTACCCCGGACCGATGCTGTCTATGGCAGTCAGGTAGCCGCTCATCCCGATGGGTCCGCCCAAGAGCGCCGCGAGCATGATCACCTTGCCGCTGCGCGTCCTGAGTGCGGCGAGCGTGTCGCCCAGGCGACCACGGACGCCCATGAAGACCAGCAGGATCAGCGCTGCGAAGACGTCGTGCATGAACGCGGACGCAACGGATGCCTGCCCCGCATCAAGGTAGGGGACCATGCCGAGGGCGATTCCCAGGATGACGGTGTCCACCGCCCAGAGCACGCCGCTGAAAAGACCGTATCTCATAGTCTGTCTCCCTTTCTAGCCCGTCTCCCTTTCCATGGGCCCGCAATCAGCGGACGTCGGCGTCCCCGTACCACCCGAGCACCTTGTCCACGTTGTCCACCGCGTAGCGGTAGTAGACGAAGAGCCACTCGCCGACGCTTGCCCCCTCGACCTCCTTCTCGAGCGACCACAGGTACCAGCACCAGCCGGCAAAGACCACATAGCTCCAGAAGTGGCGGCGTTCCTCGAAGGTAGCCGGACGACCGAAGTAGTAGTCGAGGGCCTGGTCGGCACGCTCGTCAGTCAGCTGGCAGCACACGGTGAAGGTGCCGAAGTCGTTGGCGACGTCGGACATGCCCGCATACTCCCAGTCGATGAGGCTCATGCGACCATCCTGCTCGACGAGGAAGTTGAGCTCGAAGAAGTCGTTGTGGGAGACGCAGGTCGGGTATCCGTCCGCGTCTGCATGTCCCTTCAGACGCAGGACCTTGTCCTTGAGCTCAAAGTACCCCGGCACCTCTATGGGACCATGCTCCAGGAGCAGCTTCTCGTAGCCAAGCGCCTCCTTCACGAAGTCGAAGCGGCGCTCGAGCGTGGCGGGGCTCTCGTGCAGCTGCCGGCACATCTCCATGGCGCGGCGCAGCTGGTCGTCGTCGGTGGCATCGAGGCTGCTGGCGTTGGGCACGAAGCGGGAGAGCTTCCAGCCACGCGCCTCGTCCTCATAGATGAACGTGCTGTCAAGGCCAAGGTCGCGCGCGAGCCTGAGCCCCGCCGCCTCGCTGGCGCGGTCGATCATCTTCTCCGTACCGATGCCTGGGTGGCGATACACGTACTCATTAGCCTCGCTGACATCCCCCACCGCGAAGTGGCAGGAGAGGTTGGTGAGACCCTGCTTGAGGGGCCAGAAGTCATGGATGTCTGACTTCTCGCAACCGAGGACCGAGACGATGTTGTCGAAGATCTCCGAGTCCACGTTCTCTATGAAGTGCGTGTCGAAGCTGCGCAGCTCGTCCAGGGAGTCGAACTCGTTGATCTCGCCAGCCGGATACTCGCGCGCAACCATGGAAAGCTCGCGGATGTGGTCGACGTAGATCTCCTCCCAGAGCTTGTCTGCCGTCTCGGGCCTGTCGTACACCCGCTCGAGGATGGCACGAAACGCCTCGGAGAAGGACCGGTCGAAGTAGACGTGTCCCAGCATGACAAGGGAGTCGGCACCGCCGATGGACACGTGAGTGATGCGACCGCCCGCACCCGTGGTGACGCACCATTCCTTGGTTGGGCCCTCGACACGCTCGCAGGCATAGTACGCCTCGTACACGTAGCGCTCGAACGGGTTGTCGAGGAAGTAGTCGTCGGACGAGCAGACGTAGCTGTTAGCCAGGGCGTCGCGCACGAGCCAGAGGGTCCCGTTGTTGTTGCGCGTCGCATAGTCTGGGTTCACCACGATCTTCACGCCAAACTTGCTGCGCAGATAGAAGAAGTACTCCTTCTTGTAGCCCACGACCACCGTGATGTCCGTGACGCCAGCATCTATGAGCTGGCGAATCTGCCGCTCTATGAGCACCTCGCCCCGCACGCGCAGCAGGCCCTTGGGCTTCTCGTACGAGATGGGGGCGAAGCGAGAGGAGAGGCCGGCCGCCATGATGATGGCGTTGTCAACGGCATAGGGCTCGAGGGCCTCCATGCCGGCCTGCGTGATGCGCCCGTCCGCGACCAGACCCGCCTCCTCGCATGCCTTGAGGGTGGCATTCACGGTTCCCAGGGAAAGATCGCTTAGTTTGGTAAGCTGGCGCTGGGAAACCTCCTCATCCAAACCAGCAATCGCCTTGAGAAGGCAGAACTCGCTCTTTCTGAGGACCATGATCAACCTTTCTAACGTCACCGATGCCCTCGGGACATCATAAGATAGGAACGATGGCGTTCATTATAAGTTATCATTAACTATAAATTGAACACACTTAAGGAATTCACCGGCGGACGAGGGATAGGGCATCTTTGGGCCCAGGAGAGTAATGGTGCGGTTACGGACATGCGAATCGGAGAGGATGCGCATAAGACGGCCTGAACTCTACGGCACGCGGGCGCACAGCTCGGGTGGATGGCAAGTCATGAGGGACGGCATCGCCTTGGCCGATGAGTGAGTCGTGTACCAGGACGAGTACTATTACCTGGACAAGAGTGACATTACCGCTGCGAGCTGGAGGACGGTCGACGAAGCAAGATGCCACTTCGGAGAGGGAGGCTCCAGCACAGGCTGGTTCACCGGCCCTGAGACGAGCATGCGATGTCTCTCCTCGAACGAGACTTGGCCACCCCAGCGAGCGGACGACGGTCCTACCGCTCGCAGCGTCTCATGTATGAAGAGAGCTGTCCCTCCCAGTCACGTGGCTCAAATCCCAGACGGCACATCTTCTCAAGGGAAAGGGCGCTATTGCGCGGCCTGCAAGCCACGGGGACCTCAGACCCCGCATAATAGTCGGCCGTAGAGGTGGCATGTACGCAGTGCCCGTTGCCATTTCTCATCTCAAATGTCCGTCTGGCAATGTCGTACCAACTAGCAATGCGTCCCGCATTCGAGAGGTTATATATACCGTAGGCGGGACGGGTGTCCAGCAGCCAGAAGATGCCTCGTGCAAGCTCATCCGCAAACGTCGGACGACCAAGTTGGTCGTTGACGACCGAGACGGAATCAAGCGAGTCTGCCGGATCGGCGCATCGGTCAGAGAGCCTGGCCATGGTCTTCACGAAATTGTGACCATCTCCGATAACCCAGCTCGTGCGGACGATGTAGTACTTGGGACAGCAGGACAGGGCGATATCACCGGCAGCCTTGGACTGGCCATAGACTGACAGTGGGGCATAGGTCTCGTCCTCGTCGTGCAACTCCCTGCTGCCATCAAACACATATTCGGACGAAACATGCACCAACGTGATGCCATGTCTGGCGCAGGTCTGGGTAAGCAGGCTGGGGCCGAGGGCATTTGCCTTCCAGCACATCACACGGCCCTCGGGCGACTCCGCACGGTCAACCGCAGTGTAGGCCCCGCAGTTGATAACTGCTCCATACGCATCCCAGGGGATGTCGTCGTATGACCGGATGTCTGAGAAGTCGAAGGTGTCGATGTCACAGTAGTCGAAGCCCACCAGCTTCCTCTCGTTCGCAAGCTGGCGCACAGCCCTCCCGAGCTGTCCATTGCAGCCCGTAACGAGCGTCCTTTTTCCCTGCATGGGAGACACGTCGCGAAGGGCAGGATGGTCCCTGTCAGCCTGGGACAGCTCACACTCCGAAAGGGGGATGGGCCATTCTATCGCAAGCTGCTCGTCTGCCAGGTTCACAAAGGTGTACGATTCCTTGAGCTCCTGGGACCAGTGGGCATTGACGAGATACGTGTACACGGTCCCGTCTTCCAGCGCCTGGAAGGCATTGCCCACACCTCGGGGAACGAAGACGGCTTTGGAGGGATCGATGCGGCAACTGAAAACCCTCCCAAAGCCCTCCCCGGCACGCAAGTCAACCCAGACCCCAAAAATCGACCCAGAGGCAACCGAGATGTACTTGTCCCAAGGCTCGGCGTGAATCCCACGCGTAACTCCCCTCTGAGCATTGAAACTGATGTTGTTCTGCACGGGATGGAAGTCAGGAAGCCCGCAGGAGGACATCTTTGCCTGCTGCCAGTTCTCCTTGAACCATCCCCTGTCATCACCATGAACGCACAGGTCAAACACCCTGAGTCCGGCTATCTCCGTACCAAAGGAACGCAGGTCCTTTTCAAAGTCCACGAATACCCCCTACTGCCCCTGCTCGGCATATCTCTTTTCCGTCGCGTCCTTCGCACCCTCCCACCACTGCCTGTGCTCTGAATACCAGGCTATAGTACGGGCGAGGCCCTGAAAGAAATCTGTGTAGAGGGGCTTCCAGCCGAGTTCCCGACGAAGCTTGGTCGAGTCAATCGCGTAGCGGCGATCATGTCCGGGACGATCTCTAACCCAATCAAACTCATCTACCGGCCTGCCCATCACTACAAGGATTTCACGCAGGACATCGATGTTCGACCTCTCCCCATCTGCGCCGATAAGATAGGTCTCCCCCATGCGGCCGCAGGTAAGAATCTGCCATACTGCACGGGAATGGTCATCGGTGTGAATCCAGTCGCGGACGTTCCTGCCATCTCCGTAAAGCTTGGGTCGGACACCACAGAGTATGTTGGTTATCTGGCGTGGGATAAACTTCTCGACATGCTGGTATGGACCATAGTTGTTGGAGCAGTTAGAAATCGTTGCACGCACACCGTAGGTGCGCGACCAGGCCCTTACAAGCATATCCGAAGCGGCCTTGGTCGAGCTATAGGGGCTCGAGGGCCGATAGGGGGTTTCCTCCGTAAAGCGGGTCGGATCATCAAGGGACAGATCGCCATAGACCTCATCGGTAGATATGTGATGAAACCTGACGTCATGCTTTCTGCACGCCTCGAGCAGGCAGTAGGTGCCTTGCACATTCGTCGCAACGAAGGGCGAGGGGTCCTGAATGGAGTTGTCGTTATGCGATTCGGCCGCATAGTGGATAACAGCATCATTGTTGGCTACGAGTCCGTCGAGCAGCTCGGAATCACAGACGTCTCCCACTACCAGTTTGACACGGTCGGATGGCAGGTTCGCTATGTTCTGGGGATTTCCTGCATAGGTAAGCTTGTCGAGCACCGTAACCCGTACACCAGGATGCTCGCGCACAACATGATGAACGAAGTTGCTACCGATGAAGCCACATCCACCCGTTACCAAAATGTGATTGAATTGTTCAGACATGCATAACCTCCTAGCGGCTGGATGGGACGATGCCGCCTTCTGCGACGAGCTTAAGGTGCTTCCCGTAATCACTCTTGCCGTAACGTGACGCGCACTCGAGCAGCCGTTCTCGTGAAATCCATCCGTTTTCGAAGGCAATCTCCTCAGGGACACTCACTGGCAGCCCTTGCGCCGTCTGCACGGTCCGAACAAACTGAGACGCCTCGAAGAGGGACTCCATCGTCCCCGTGTCAAGCCATGCGTAGCCACGTCCCAGCGTCACGACATCAAGATTGCCCGCCTCGAGGTACAGGCGGTTCAGGTCGGTGATCTCATACTCGCCACGAGCGGAGGGAATGACACGCATCGCAAGATCCGTCACGCGCTCATCGTAGAAATAGAGGCCCGTAACGGCATAGTTCGACTTCGGGTGCCTTGGCTTCTCCTCGATAGAGACGACATTGTAGTCTGCGTCGAACTCGACGACACCAAAGCGCTCCGGATCGTCAACGTGATAGCCGAAGACAGTGGCCCGTCCCTGAGCAGCCGAGGCCGAAGCGTCTCGCAGATGTCGCGAGAGTCCGTTCCCGTAGAAAATGTTGTCACCAAGCACCAGGGCGCACGAGTCATCCGCCACGAAATCAGCGCCTATCACGAAAGCCTGTGCGAGTCCATTGGGCTCTGGCTGAGGGGCATACGAAAGGCTGATTCCAAAATCAGTCCCATCCCCCAACAGGTTTTCGAAGTTGGGAAGGTCGCGCGGGGTAGAGATGATAAGGATGTCGCGAATCCCCGCGAGCATCAGGGTCGAGAGCGGGTAGTAGACCATAGGTTTGTCGTACACGGGAAGCAGCTGCTTGCTGGTTACGGTGGTAAGTGGGTAGAGGCGCGTCCCTGAACCCCCGGCAAGGATGATGCCCTTCATAAAAACAATCCCTTCGTATTATGAGCTGCAACAGCAGGACCCAACGGCTTCCCTGGCAGCAACCCTAATCGACGGCGACGTGGTCAGAGGAGTCATCCCCATCCGAGAGGCGCTTCTCGATGAGAGCGAGGTGTTGAATCATTTGGCGAATGTCGCGGGATTGCCAGCTCACGATAACTGTCAGAGACAGGCAGATTCCCAGGAGAATGACGAATCCGACCAAGAACACGAGGTTTGACGCCAGGCCAATTCCCAGCAGCCTGGCAACCATCCCGACGAGGTCGGGAACCAATGCACACAGAATCAGCGCGAGGGACATCGCCATCCAGAGAAGCGAGTACTTCAGCTGAAGCCTGCCCCTAGAGACCAAGCGAACGACCGCAAAGAAAAAGAGCGAGCAGAAGCAGATCAGCATCAGACGTAGGGTGACTCCCATCCTATTTCTTCCCTCCTCTTTGACCCATTCCCTCAATCAGCACAGCGAGGGTGACCTTGACCATGTAGTAGATGCTCCTCAAGGCATTGATGGACGACGTCCCGCTCTGCCGATCGCGCATAACGACAGGCACCTCGCGAACAACCAAGTCGTGCGTGTGCGCTGTCACGATCGACTCCGGCTCCGGGTAATCACAGGGATAGTTCAAGGCAAACAGTGACATGGCCCGTCTGCCGGAGGCCCTGAATCCCGAGGTGCAGTCCGTGATGGTCAGCCCCGTAACGAACTTGATGCATCCTTCAAGCCATTTGATGCCGGTCCTGCGCAAGAAGGTAGACTGAAAGCCCTCGGCCTCACCCATAAAGCGCGAGCCGATGACCAAGTCTGCGCCCCTGTCGATCTCCTCAAGCAGCCTGGGAACGTAGGAGATGTCATGCTGGCCGTCTCCGTCGACCTGGATGTCGACGTCGTATCCATGTTCGAGGGCGTAGCGGTGACCTGTCTGCACCGCTCCGCCGATGCCCAGGTTGATGGGGAGATCGATGTAGTTCAGGCCATAAGCCTGACAGATTCGCAGGGTACCATCTGTCGATCCATCATTTATGACGATGTAGTCATAGCCCGACTCCATAATCTGGTGAGCCACCGACAAAATGCTGCCCTCTTCGTTGTGGGCTGGAACCACAAGCAGGACACGGGGCTTGTCATCGTATATGCCCATGAAACCCTCTCGATGCAGCAGCTCCACACGGAGCGCGGAAGAGACATTGTGACGCAGTGCTCACCATAGCCCATCTACCGTTGCATTCCAACATCTCATAACAAAGCGATGCAAACTTGGTGTTGGCCAACATGCGACTATCAGGTGCTACCGTCAGTCACAGGACCACGTGCTACAATGCAAGCCCATAATGCCGACTGAAAGCTTAGGGGAAATCCCATGTCAGATACCATAAGGAGAAATATTCTCCTCAATCCTGGACCTGCCACCACCACCGATTCCGTCAAGTACGCCCAAGTCGTACCTGACATCTGCCCGCGTGAAAAAGAATTCGCTTCGATCATGACCCCCCTGCGCAGCGACCTGGTGCGTGTTGTCCATGGTGACACGGATGAGTACACCACCGTCCTGTTCTGCGGGTCCGGAACCATCTGCATGGACGTGGTGCTGAACTCCCTGCTCGACAACGACAAGCGCGCCCTGGTCATAAACAACGGGTCGTACAGCCAGCGTGCATGTGATGTGCTCGATGCATACGGCATGCCTTATATCGAGCTGAGGCAACCCGTCGACGCCCTCCCCGACCTGGACGTCATCGAGGAGGCTCTGCGGAATAATCCCGACGTGGGCTACGTGTACATGACCTTCCACGAGACAGGGTCCGGCCTCCTGAACCCTGCACGCGAGGTAGGCGCGCTCGCACACAGCTACAACACCCTCTTCATCACGGACACGACCTCAGCCTACGCGATGATTCCCATCAACGTATACGAGGACAACATAGACTTTTGCATGGCGTCAGCCCAGAAGGGCATCCAGGGCATGACGGGACTCTCGTATGTCATCGGGCGCCGAGACATCATCGAGGCGTCACGCTCGTACCCCGTGCGCTCCTATTACTGCAATCTCTACATGCAGTACAAGTACTTCGAGCAGACAGGCGAGATGCATTTCACTCCTCCCGTTCAGACCATCTACGCCGCGAGGCAGGCTCTGGACGAGTACTTCGCCGAAGGCGAGCAGGCAAAGTGGGAGCGTCACCAGCGTGTCATGGCAGCCATCCGCTCGGGAATCGACCGTCTAGGATTCAAGGAGGCCCTTGATCGTCGCGTGCAGTCAGGCCTCGTCGCCGCCGTGCGCTATCCAAACGATCCGTCCTGGGACTTCGAAAAGATCCACGATTACTGCTACGAGCACGGGTTCACCATCTACCCAGGCAAGATGCAGGGGCAGGGCACCTTCAGGCTCTGTGCGCTCGGTGCCATAGACGAGGGAGACATCGTAAACTTCTGGAAGGTTTTTGAGTGTGCTCTTGAGCGTGCCGGCGTCGAGACACCCGTTATTTACTAGAATCCGCAGCGTTCAGACGCATAGCACCTATTTCAAGGAGAACAGCATGGCAGTTGTCTATACCGCGTTCTGCACCGACATCATCCACGAGGGACACCTGAACATCATCAGGAATGCCCAGCGGTATGGCGAGGTCGTCCTGGGAGCCCTCAGCGACAAGGCGCTCATTCGCTACAACAAGTTCCCAACCATCTCCCAGGACGAGAGGATACGGCTCTACGAGTCCCTTGAGGGCGTCTCCCGGGTCATCGTCCAGGACGACTATCTCTACGACGCCGTCATCGAACAGCTCAGGCCCGATTACGTCATCCATGGTGACAACTGGCAGAGCGGCCCTGAAAGCGTCATTCGCGCCAACGTCCTTGATCTCCTCTCCCGCTTTGGAGGCGAACTGATCGAGGTCACCTACACTAGAAGCGAGGAAGCACGCAAGATTGACCAACAACTCCGCGAGAAGCTGGCCATGCCCGAGTACCGCCGCCGCCGTCTGAGGCAGCTGCTCGAGATCTCCCCCACTGTCAAGGTCATCGAGGCCCATGACGGACTCACGGGTCTCATCGCCGAGAAGACGGTCGTCGACCATGACAACAGGCTCGATCAGTTCGACGGTATGTGGGTAAGCTCGCTCTGCGACAGCACCGAGCGCGGCAAGCCTGACATCGAACTCGTCGACATGTCCGCACGCCTACGCACGATAGACGACATCATGGAGGTCACCACCAAGCCAATCATCCTCGATGGTGACACGGGTGGGCTGACCGAGCACTTCGTGTACAACGTCCGCACCCTTGAGCGTATGGGCGTCTCCGCCGTCATCATCGAGGACAAGACGGGTCTGAAGAAGAACTCCCTCTTCGGCACCGAGGTCAAGCAGACCCAGGCTCCCATCGACGAATTCTGTGCCAAAATCGCAGCTGGCAAGAAGGTCCAGCTCACCGATGACTTCATGATCATCGCGCGTATCGAAAGCCTGATTCTTGAGCGTGGCATGGAAGATGCGCTCACCCGTGCCTTCGCGTTCAGGGATGCCGGGGCGGATGGCATCATGATCCACAGTCGCAAGAAGGATCCCTCCGAGATCTACGAGTTCTGTGACCGCTTCCGCGCACAGGACAGCAAGACGCCCATCGTCGTCGTGCCGACCTCTTTTAACGGCGAGACCGAGGAGGAGCTCTCGGCTCATGGCATCAACATCGTGATCTACGCCAACCAGCTGATTCGAGCCGCATTCCCCGCCATGCAGGAAACTGCGCGCGGCATTCTGAAGGCCCACCGCGCGCTCGAGGTCGACGAGCAGCTTATGCCCTTCAAGGAAATCATCACCCTCATCGACGAGCTATAGGGTACGGCTCGTGTCACAGGCGCAGGCGATAGTGATGGCGGCGGGGCTTGGGACGCGCATGGCCCCGCTTACACAGACGACCCCAAAGCCATTGATACGCGTCAATGGCACCCCCATGATAGAGTCGGTGATCAATGCGCTCGAGGCAGCGGGCGTCGCGTGCATCTACGTCGTAGTGGGATATCTCAAGGATCAGTTCCGCTACCTTGAGGAACGCTATGGTCCGGTCAAGCTCATCGAAAACCCTGAGTACCTTTCGAAGAATAACATCTCTTCGATATATGCTGCCATCGAGGTGCTGGAGCAAGGAGACGCCTTCATATGCGAGGCCGACCTGGTCGTCTCCGAGTCGGGGATATTTTCCGATCTCCCCTCGAAATCGTGCTATTTCGGTCGCATGACAGAGGGCTATACGGACGACTGGGCCTTCGACCTTGACATGACCGGACGCATAACGAGGGTTGGCAAGGGCGCGGTCAACAGTTACGCCATGGTCGGCATCTCGTTCTTTAAGAGCGGGGACGCAGCCCACCTCGCCCGCTGTATACGCTCTGCGTATACGCAGGAGGGCCACGAGCGGCTCTTCTGGGATGACATAGTGAACCAGCACATCGACGAGTTCGATCTCAGAATCCGCCCTGTCCTCGAGGGCCAGGTCGTCGAACTCGATACCATTGAGGAGCTTGCCGCATTTGACCCAAGCTACTCCGATCAGTTGAGGAGCAACATCGATGAAGGTTAAAGCTTTCGTAGACGCCCTGGGTGCCGATTTCTACACTGGCGTCCCCGATTCGCAGCTGAAGCCCCTGTGCAATTACCTTATGCACGAGTATGGCATTGATCCGCAGCATCACATCATCGCTGCAAACGAGGGCAACTGCTGCGCCCTTGCCGCTGGCTACCACCTTGCCACTGGCAAGGTTCCCGTCGTGTACATGCAAAACAGCGGCGAGGGCAACATCATCAATCCTCTTGCATCACTGCTCAATGAGAGAGTGTACGCCATCCCCACCATCTTCGTAATAGGTTGGCGCGGCGAGCCGGGCATACACGACGAACCTCAGCATGTCTACCAGGGAGAGGTAACCCTTAGACTCCTAGACGACATGGGCGTGCGTCACTTCGTCATCGACAAGCAGACCACCGAGGATGAGCTCAAGGCCACCATGACCGAGTTTAAGCGGTTGTTAGGCGAGGGACACGACATCGCCTTTGTTATCCGAAAGGGAGCTCTTTCTTTTTCTGGCGATGTGAGGTATGCAAACGACAACTCTCTTGTGCGTGAGGAGATCATCCGGCACATCACGCTGGCCTCGGACGATGACCCCATCGTCTCCACCACCGGAAAGGCGAGCCGCGAGCTCTTCGAGATCCGTGAAAGCGCAGGTCAAGGACACAAGCGAGACTTCCTCACTGTCGGGTCAATGGGACATGCCTCATCCATCGCGCTAGGAATCGCCCTTCACAAGCCTAACCAGCGCATCTGGTGCATAGACGGAGATGGCGCGGCTCTCATGCACATGGGCGCCATGGCCATCATTGGGTCGCAGGCCCCCCAGAACCTCGTCCATGTAATCATCAACAACGCAGCGCACGAGACGGTCGGCGGCATGCCGACGGCAGCGGGTGCGATTGACTTGGTGGGCATCGCCCAATCATGCGGGTACAGAAGTTCTATCTGCGTCTCAGACCTTGACGAACTTGACGCCGCCCTAAGGCAAGCAAAGTCCCAGACGGGTCCCTCCCTCATTGAGGTGCGCAGCTCCATAGGTGCCCGTGACAACCTGGGCCGGCCTACCACCACTGCCCTCGAGAACAAGCGCAACTTCATGCGTTACCTCGAGACGCTCTAACGTCATCCGTCGCAGACGATACCAAGCTTCGGGAGTCCTATGAGAGAATATGATGCGGAAACCCTTCGCCATGTGCAGCAGTGCGAGTTGAAAATCCTCAAGGACGTAGCTCGTATCTGTGACGGGCAAGGCCTCACATACTTCGGTCTTGCAGGAACGGGCATCGGAGCTATTCGGCACAAGGGCTTTATCCCCTGGGATGATGATATCGACATCGGCATGCCTGCACGTGACCTCGAGCAACTCATCAAGATCATTCGCGAGGAGCATGCCGGCACCTATGACGTCATTAATGCCGACATAGACAGCAACTACCCGCTCGCCACGACACGCATCATGCTCAAGGGAACGCAGTTCTGCGAGGAGACCCTCTCAGAGCTGCCTCTAGACCTTGGGATTTTTCTTGACATGTATGCCTTCGACAATGTCGCGGATGACGAAAACGCGTACCGAAAGCAAGCTTGGGATGCCTGGTTCTGGGCACACATTCGCATTCTCATAAGCGTCTCCCATCCTGTTATACAGGTTAGAGGATGGAGGGGGTTGCTCCTGCGCTTTGCCTGTGCGGGCGCACATGCCTTTGCAAGGATTCTACGCATATCGCCTGAGTTCGCCTATCGCAAGGAGCGCGAGGCGCGCAGGCGCTACGCTAACGAGGCGACGAGCCGCATCGGATACCTGTGCGACACGAACCGCTTCACCCAGACATATGCATGGGATGACATCAAGCCCTTTCTCGATCTCGACTTCGAGGATATGAAGCTGCACTTCCCACGGGAGATCGACGCGATGCTCAGGGAGATGTTTGGCGACTACATGCAGCTTCCTCCCGTCGAAAAGCGCAAGAACCATTTCCCTGCCCGCCTGGACTTCGGAGCATACTAGCGGTCGACTGCACGTCAGCAAAGCCGCCTCAAAACATCGCTGCTCCTTCCTAAGGAAGGAGCAGCATTCTCTCTAGCGATAGGTCACGCTGGGAAGCCCTACGAAGAACTTAAGTAAAAGCGGGTGAGTAGCCAGCGCAGGGCCAGCCTGCGGCCATAGCGACAGCGAAAGAAGCGCCATGCCGCCCTCTTCCGCGAGAGCAATGGCGCCTGCGGACATCGGAACAAATTCGCCGCGAGAGACCTGTCCGCCTCGGTACCAAGCTGACCCAGAGAGTCCTCACTGAAGAAGTGACGCAGTATCCCCGAAAGGCGCTGGGCAATGACCGCAAAATCATCCTGAGGAGCCCTGAGCATGTCAGTCAGAACAAAATCTAAGCCCCAGGAAAGCATCAGAGGGCAGTACTGTTCGAGGATGCCCAAGCGCTCCCAGTCGGCGTAGACGCACTCCACGACACACGCATGCTCAAGCATCTTGCTGCGAAGGTCCTTGTACCTCTGGTCCATAAGAGAGCCAGGACGCTGAACCCTATACTCATAGAGTATCTTCGAGCTGAACACCGTATGTGACGAACGAGGATACACCGCAAAGCAAAACGCCTGGTCTTCGCCAAAGTGGAGGCTCTCGTCGAAACGAAGTTCATGTTCGGCAAGGAAGCCCGCCTTAAACGCCATGCGCCACACGAAGGGCCGTGACGCCTCCTTGAAGAGGATGTCGATGGAGAAGCCAAGGTAATCGACATCCCTCGAACTGAGCGCATCATCAAGCCACAGGGGGCCTGGACTGGCAGAAATGTAGGTGGCGCTAAAGGTCAGCACGTCGGCGCCTGTGGAAGAGAGGATCGCATGAATCTCCTCGCATGCATGGGGGAGGAAGCGATCGTCAGGATCCAAGAAGCAGACAAACTCACCTGTGGCAGCTTCGATGCCAGCATTGCGCGCAGCGGAAACGCCAGCGTTACTCTGATGTATGACCCTCACGCGACCGTCACGCTCAGCCCACTGTCGCAATTTCTCCCTTGACCCATCCGTCGATCCGTCGTTCACGCAGACGATCTCTATGTCCTGGTAGGTCTGGGCCACGAGAGATTCCAGGCATCCATCGAGGTAGTTCTCCACGTTATAGACGGGAACTATGACCGAAATCTTACCCATGGCGTAAGCCACTAACCCTTTCGAAGCTTAAGCTTGGCAAGTTCGACAACAGTAGCAATACCTCCGGCAGCCCAAAAGTTCCTCAGAGTCCGCAACTTGCTGGAGCTTGCCCTGGAGGAGCACAGGGCAGCGTAGAGTTCTTTCTTGTACAGGACCTGCCTCAGACTGGCCACCTGAACCGGGTCGAAGTATTGGCATCGCCAAAGCTCACCATCTTTTGCATAGCTCCCGTCCAGGACGCCTGCCGGGATACTCCCCCTGTCGACCTCGCCACGCATCTCAAGCGAGAACCTATCCAGAAACTCCTGCTTGAACTCAACCGCCAGACGCTCATAGTTCCATGCATAGTTCAAGAACTTCACGTACGCACGCACTGGATCGAGCTCTTGGCGAAACTCGGGCCTCTCTTCATCCAGGAAACGCTGCATCTCCGCATGCTCGTCACAAACGCAGTACACCTTGCCTTGAGAGTTAACGGATGACTGCTCGTTGTCCTGACGGTAATGCAGGAACGCTCTTCCGGAATATCGTACCCTTTCAGCACACGAGAAGGCCTTGAAAGTGAAGCTCGAGTCCTGGTATGAGGCGCCGGGAGTGGAGAGGAAGCGGACGTTGTTCTCGTCCAAGAAGCTCTTGAGGTAGAGTGCGGACCAAATTGACGGCTTCTTCCAGAAGATGTCCGGATAGTTCCTTGGTGCATGCACGCCAAGGTTCACCATCTCCGGAGTGGCCAAAGCAAAGTAGACATCGTTTCGGTATGAGCGCTCTGGCCTTTCTTCGGACCAGTACAGCCAGAAGTTGCATTTGAGCACCTCAAGCTGGTCTGACTCAGCCTCGTCCACCATATGCTCGATAGCATCGGAGTCGAGAAAGTCATCCGACTCAAGGATGGAAATGTATTTGCCCTGTGCGGCCTCAAGTCCCTTGTTCATTGAATCGCCGTAACCACTGTTTGGCTTGTCGATTAGCTTGAAGCGCAAATCGGAACTCGTATAAGAGTCAATGATGGTACGTGAGCCGTCTGTAGAGCCATCATTTATACAAAGCACCTCTATGTTGCGATAGCTCTGGTCCCTCAGGGAACTTAGGCACCGATCGAGGTATTTTTCGACATTGAAGATGGGAACCAGGATGCTGACAAGCGCTTTGTCCATACTGTTCACGTTAATCTCCGAAAAATTGAAGCGAGCACAGACGCACCATCGTGGGACGGACGCAAGCCTAATGCCCCGTTTCCCAAAGGTGCTTTCACATCTTAGCAGATACCACCAGAATGGCGCACTATACTGGCCTTCTAAACAGACTGCATACCCTGGAGGCTTCGTGAAATCACAGAAGGAAACGGGAGACCCACAGTCCCTACGTAGCAAAGAAGCCCTAGGAGGCAGGGCGAGGGCATACGAGTTCGATGCCATACGATTCGTTGCAACGCTGTTCGTAGTTGCCGTGCACTCCCTCGTCGTCATTGGACCGCAGGCAGGAGGGGCGGCCCAATGGTACCGCCTGAGCGCGCAGACCCTCTTTTTCACTGGGAATGCGCTGTTCTTCCTCATGTCCGGTCACTTCAACCTGCGTCCTCCCCGGGAGGGGGACTCGATCTGGAAGTTCTATAGCTCCAAGCTGCGCAACATCGTACTCCCCACTCTGCTTGTTTTCTTGGGCAGGTCCCTTCTTGACTGGCACGCTGGCGACGGCTCTACTTCCTTCGTTCGACTCTTCGCACACAACCTGCTCTCAGCCCAGGGATACGTCAGCATCGAATACTGGTTTATCTATGCGTTATTCGGATACCTCCTCGTCTCCCCCTTCGTTCGTCGGATCTTTCCGGGGCTTTCTCCCACGGAGCGTAGAACGTTTCTTGCCCTAGGGCTTGCCTACCAGACCTACGCGACCATCTTCGCCAACCTCGGACGCGAGGTGGTCTTCTCTTTGCCCATCAGCGGGTTCTTCTTCGTATACTGTCTCGGGTCATTTATCGACGAAGGGCTGGCAACGGATGTCCCCCGTCTCTGGCTCGCACCCCTCACGGTGATCTGTCTCGCACTTTCGGTACTTCTTATCCATCAAGGGTACGGGCAACATGCACAGGACACGTCACCCCTCTTTATTATTGCTACCCTAGGACTCTATGCCGACCTCATCAGGATATTTCGTAATAAGAGAACCAACGCCTTTGTGAGCCTGGTGGCCAGGCACTCCTTTTCCGTATATCTCGTTCACATGATCGTCCTCGTTCCCTTGTCGCAGCTTCCAGAGCTTCAAGGACTTACAGGTCTTTGGGCGATAGCGGGATCCATGTTCCTAACGCTTGCTGTTTTCGGGATCTCGCTCGGCCTGGCCATCACCCTTGACATGACGCTCATGAAAGCAGCGAAGGCAGCGTACGATTTCGCCTTTGCACGACGCTAGCAGGCTAATCCAACACGCGATATAGCCTCATGTCCCCCTCGGAAAGCATAAGGCTCAACCCGGGAGTGTCCTCGTGCACGTCAGCGATGCCCTGCCACAACTCAGGTTGGAAGCTGACTAGGAATTGCCTTGTGTCGCTCTCCTCATCCGTTGAATCAAGGATCAGCAGGTACTTTGCACCGATAGACGAGAATGCGCTACGAACCTCAGGGTCGTCGGCAAGATGTGACGCACGCTCGCGCACGACTTTGCTCTCAGTCGTTTCATCGGTTTTCCACTGGACGCCAAAAACACGGTAGTAGGTATTCAGCCCAAAGAGCCCATTCGCGAATACGGAGCCATCGTCTGGCATGTTGACGATGAGCGCATCCCCCGGAACAACGTCCTTAACGCGCTCTAGAAAGCACTTCTCCTCGTCATCAAGAACGTTGCTCGACACATCAAAGCTACGAGCCATGTCGCCTCTGAACCCACCAAAGCCCGTAGTGACATCCGTCACGCCTGGAAGTCGAAACGACGGCCATAGAATCGCCAGAACGACAAGGCCCGTAACAAGGGTCGAGGCGTAGCGCCTTGAGAATGACAAGGCGTGTGTGCTTCCCCGCCAATCAACCCGTGCGATACCAGCACGACGCTGGACAAAAACCATCACGCGGGCCAGTCCTGCGGACGCCAGGGGAATCACGGCCAAGACCACGGTCGCGGCCGTGCGATAGGGATCTTGGTACCAAAAGCCCGCAGCTATGGCCTTGAGGTTGTACTTACCGAAATCCGAGGAGAGGACGAGGTCCACCAGAAAGATGAACGACGCCAGAGCACACGAGGCAACGATCCAGGTCGCACGGTTCTCCCTGATGAGGGTAACAATACCCACAAACACAAGAAGACTCAGGAGAGGTTGCCCATAATCCCTCACGAAGCTTAGGGTAATCAGGTTCGTTACTGCCTGAGAGGGTCCGACGCAATAGTTCCAGGCGTTCGTCACTACGTTATGCAGGGGAGGCAAACAGGCGAAACCCACCCAAAGCGCGACGAGAACGCACGAGACCGAGATTGCCACCAGGTGCAGACGCAGGGAAAGCTTAGGAGAGCCAGACCATGCCTTCTTTGCAACCTGAACCGACAGCCAGACGCAGAAAGGTGCAAGAACGACTGCCGAGCTGAAGACTGCGCTGGGATGTGCCGCGGCACCCGAGACCAACGTGACCACAAAGCAAAGAGCGCTTGCAAGCCAAGGACTCCCCCCAAGCAGCCGGCGTCCAAGCAGGATGAAGGATCCGACAACCAAAGGGGACAGAGACATTCCAGCAAGGTTGGGGTTGAGAGATCCATACTCCACGAACATCCAGGGAAACGCGACGAAGAGCGGAGTTACGACGGCGGCAGCACGACAGAAAGTTCGGCTCCCACCAAACAAGACGTACGTCAAAAAACACATCGAGCTGGGAAATACTAAGGACAAAAGGGCAAAGTTAGCAGCATTCACCGCACAGGGAAGCGAGGTGCTCGTGACCGAATCAACTAGGGCAACGAGAATCGACCAACTTGCCGGATAGTAGCCAATAACATCTGCAACTGGAGCAACCTCGCCCGGCTGCCAGGCCCCCATCGAAAACGCGGAGTAGTTTCCCGTACGCAGGAACTGGGCGATCGCATTGAGATGGAAGGCGTTGTCCCAATTCTGGGCAAAGGAGTCGGGGCCATCCAGAGGAAGCACAAAGACATACATGCCGACGGCGAGCGCCATCAGAAAGAAGGGAACGAGCGCCGGGATAGTAAGGCACGCGACCCCTTCACCCCGGCTCTCGTCGGCCCCCTCAGTGCCACGGACTCCCGCCCCAACACCATTGCCCAACAGGCGATGCCTAACGAAGACAGCCACGATACCAAGCATGAGGCATAGGGCTAGGGTCACCGGAACCATGGTGCGCCAACTGGCCCAAACTCCCAGGCGTTCGTAGGCAACTCCCAGGAGACAATATATGAGAAGAGATGCGGCGGGTGACAGGCAGAGGGAGGGAGCCGTACCGAATCCCAGCCCTTTAAAGAAGAAGAACCCGGGAACATATAGAAGAGCCCCAGCCAGCACAAAACTCAGAAAAAATACAGGCCACATAGTCAACCAACCTTGGATCAGAGACACATGTCAGAACCGCACCTTACGAATGAGAATGGACCTCGGATAGCAATCACTCAAGTCCAGGGGACTCAGGAGGGGCCATGGCTGCCGAAGGGGCGCATCTCTTAGCCCGATACACCAACGCCGCCAGGAAGATGAGCGAGAGAATGAGCATCGACGCATCATAGAGCATACAAGCCCCCATCAGTCCGGCAGCCGCAATAAACGGGGTGGTCGCAAAGAATGAAAAAAGGGCCGCCGCGCCATACGCCACGATAACAAAGCGTTGCATGCGCATGGTCACCACTGCATAGAATAGGATGACGCTCACCGCGTTGAGAAGGCCCCCTATCAAAAGGATCATGAGCTCGGGGCGCAGAGGCGTCACGTCAATGCCGTAGATTGCAGAGAGGATCTCCGTCCCTATCGGATAGGCAACCAGCATGGCAAGCAACGTGGCAGCGCAAATAACCATGAAACCCCTCACGATGATCGAGAAGAAAGCCTTCACGTCACCTTTCGTCCAATGCATCGCCAGATCGGTCAGCAGCGGCTTGAACACGAACCCGCTCAACAGGTTAATGACCAGGGAGGGCATGAAGATGATCGAGTAATAGGTCTGGTAGTCCTTAGTCATCAGGCCTTCTATCCCATACTTTGGAGCGTTGCTCAGGTAAGTCAGGAGAAAGGAGCCCACAAAAAGCGGCATGCAGGCCAGAAGCAGGCGAACGATGGGCTTCAGCTCAAACGTGGGGATGAGCGAAACGAACGAACGGGCAGGTAGGATGTCCATCAAGATGACCGTCACCAACGAGGCGACAAAGGATATGACACAAGCGGAGACGATGTCACGCGTCAGGATGACTCCTAGGGAAAATGTAACAATCGTCGTCAAGCCCCTACAGAAGAACGCCTTGCCTGCCACGTCAAGTCTGCCATGCTGTTGAAACATCCCATGGAACACATCCTCGAAGGCATCGAACAACCTGAGGGAGGCGATGAGGAGAAGCACGGGGGCCTCGCGCCGCTCCGCCACAAAGATAGAATAGATAACGACGAGCAGAACCATCAGAGAGCATGTGAGGATTCGCGACGCGAAGTAAATGCCGAACGAAAACCTCTCTCTGGCATCAGTTGCCTGGTAGGCCCTCATCTCGAAATGCCCCACCACCTGAAACTGCTGAGCTATCGCAAAGGCTATCGAGAAAAGTCCACCCGCGTACGCCCCCAGGAAACGCGTGACGACAAGCAACATGAGAACGCTTGCACCCGCATTCACCAAAGACCCCAGGGTATTCCATAGATAGTCCTTGGCCATTTGCTCCGAGCATCGAGTGGAGTCTGACGCCTTCGTCGCAAGACCCTCGGTCATGCCCTCGCTCATGCAAAGTCCCCGAAGTCGAGCCTACCAGGATGGTGGTTCTTGCGATCGTTCTCGGGAGGCAGAGACATGTAGTCACCATAGCCTCGTCTCAGCAGCTTGTCATTCTCGTGGGGGAGCTTAATGGTCAGGTCTTCGAACGCATGCTCTTGCAAGGGGAACACGTCAGATCTGGTCACCGCCCAGGTTAAGGGCGTCCTGTCGGCATAGTCAGCATACAGCGTGCCTTCATTGACTGGCTCGCCCTGGGCCATGCGCGCAGCACGCTCCCACCTTTGATGAATGAACGCCGGCGAGAGGCGAACGACACGCATGCCCCAATGAGCAAGCTTGCAGGCAACCAGGACAAGGAGGCGGCGAGCTCCTCCGAGGTTGACATGCGGGCTTGAGGTCGCCCTCAGGAAGGACAGGCGCCCCCATAACCAGGTGCGCCGAACCTGCCTGCGGTAGTCCCCCTCGTCCGCAGGAACCTGGTCGAGGGCGTATATGCCTATCCCAATGGGATACTGAAAGCGACAGCACATGAACTCGTCTGGAACACAATACGTCCCCTTAAGGGCCAAGTTCGCGTTGCAGGCAGGAAAAAACGGATCCGTATGCCAATCGACGATCTCGTACTCTGATGCGAGCGCCTCTGGGGCCTCCCTGAGGAAGCGCTCGTAGTCGCTGCGCAACATCGCAACGTCGACGTCATCATCCCAGGGAATGAAGCCGTCGTGACGCACGGCTCCGATGGCCGTACCACCATACGCGAAGTAGGGAATGTCCAGCTTGGCACAGACCCTATCGAACTCCCCCAGGATTCTCGTCGAAACAAGCTGAAGCTTGCGCAAGACCGCCGGATCCTCGTACTGCCTGTACTCCAATGAAATCACCTGTCCGCAGCGAAAGACACATCAGGGCTGCTCCGCTAGTTACATTTCACCCAAGCCCATATATTATAGGGTGGCACGATAGATAGGTCCGCACTCTCTTGGAAGATGAAGAATGTACACTCCCCCAGATCACTGCTTTGCAATCTGCGCCTACGGGGCTAGCCCCTACCTGGATGAATGCGTGCAGTCGCTTAGGCAGCAGACCGTTGCGACAAGGGTCATCCTCGTCACCTCGACCCCCAACCCCACCATAGAGCGTGCCTGCCAGCAGATAGGTTGCGAGATGCTCGTCAACGACGGTCCCGGAGGCATCGCCGGAGACTGGAACTTCGCCGTCAGAATGGCGAGCAGTCCCCTGGTCACCATTGCCCACCAGGATGACATATACCTTCCCGACTACGCCGAGAGCATGCTCCACATGCTGGGCTCCTCCCGGAACCCCCTGCTATACTTCACCAGCTATGGAGAGCTGAGGGAGGGCAAGCGCGTCTTCGACAACAGGAACCTACGCATCAAGCGACTCATGCTCAAGGCGCTGGAAAAACCTCGTAACGCCACGCGACGGTCGGTACGACGGCGCATCCTCTCCCTTGGATGTCCCATCTGCTGCCCCTCGGTAACGCTCATAACCTCGGCTTTCGAACAGCCTCTGTTCGCCAAGGACTTCAACTCTGACCTTGATTGGCAGGCATGGGAGAAGCTCTCGGCAGCCGATGGCAGCTTCGTGTACAACCCAAGGCCTCTCATGCTTCACCGCATCCATGAAGGGTCCGAGACCAGCCGTCTCATCCACGACAACAGCCGCAGCCGGGAGGACCTTGCCATGTTCAATAAGTTCTGGCCCTCTGGCGTCGCGACCCTTATCAACCACTTGTATGAGCTTGGACAGTCCAGCAACGACCACTAGCGTCCGAGTCAGATGAAAGTGAGCATCCATTGGTGCCGCACCCGGAGCATGCCCAGAGAGCGACCCTGCATGACATCATGCATGGGCGCAACAACAACCTCAACCTTATCCGCTTCATTGCGGCACTAGGCGTCATCTGGTCTCACTCATACTCCCTGACGGGCGGAGCCAATGGCAGCGCATCTTTCCTTGACCGGCTGACCTCAGGAAGGCTCAGCATCGGTGGCATGGCCGTTGGCGTGTTTTTCCTCTATGGGGGCATTCTCATCTCCAAGAGCTGTGAGCGCCATGCTGGTGCCACGAAATTCTTCGCTGCTCGCATCAAAAGAATTTTTCCGCAGCTCGCTTTCGTCGTTCTGCTGTGCGCGCTTGTCTTCGGCCCCCTGCTGTCATCAAGCGATGTTGCCTCGTATTTCCAGAACGCCCAAACCTATCGCTATCTCCTCAACGCACTGCTCGTACCCGTCCACAGCCTGCCGAACGTGTTCGAGACAAACCCCTATCCTGCCGTCGTGAACGGTGCGTTGTGGACCCTGCCGGTTGAATTTGCCTGTTATGTGCTGTGCTATCTCACCTTCCGTATGACGTCCTTCAGGAAAGGGAGCGCAACCGCTCTCATTTGTGCCGCACTCGCTGCGGGAATCATCTTCCTCAGCCTGTCTCAGCTTATGGCGCTCAGCGTCGTCCGGGCCATTCTGGAGTTCTTCGTCGGCATGCTCGTCTGGGTATGGAGAGACGAGATCGTCGTCTCGCCCCCCATGGGGCTTGCGGCAATAGCCGCAACATGCCTCCTCTGCACATTGGGCCTAGACTTGCCGGCCATGCTCCTGACTTTCCCCTATGCCCTCATCTGGCTAGGATGGGGAACGAAGCACAAGGCACAAAACTTCGCCCATGACATAGACCTGTCCTATGGAACTTACCTATGGGGCTTCCCGGTTCAGCAGACCCTCGTTTTCCTTTGGCCCATTCCGATGGGATGGTTGCTTAACACCGTCCTCGCATCCGCCATCGCCGTGCCGATGGGGCTTGCGAACCACCTTCTTGTAGATAAATGGCTGATGGGGCTTGCAAGAAGCTTCGTCGACAAGCGGAGGCGCTAGCCGTCAAGTACCATGGCGTTGCCCGCACCCACGATGCGTGACGTCGGGAGAAGACCGGCGCAAGTATCTGAGCAGCTGCGCCGCACCTCACCCAAACCCACTCCCCCACACTTCCCTATAATGTGATGCGACTGTCTCTCCAAGGAGGAACCAATGGGCATTCGCACCCGCAGGGCTCACCTACATTCCCGCACCCATGTCTTCGGGTTCGGCGTCGCCGGCTTCTTCGGCTTTCTGGCGCTTCTTGTCACGGCCCTCTCGATATCGCTCGGCGCGCTCGTCACCCAGTGGCTGCAGGACCTGCCCGACTACTCCTCCGCAGACGCCTACCTGGTGGCGGAGCCCACGACGGTCTACGCATCCGACGGCTCGGTCATAGCGGAGTACTACCTGCAGAACCGCAGGAGCGTGGAGCTCGACGCCATCTCGCCCTACGTGCGCCAGGCCACCGTGGACATCGAGGACAGGCGCTTCTACCAGCACAACGGCGTCGACCCGCAGGGCATCGTGCGTGCCGTCTTCGTGCAGCTCGCCGGTGGCTCCGAGGGCGCCTCAACCATCACCCAGCAGCTCGTGAGGAACACCGTCCTCTCCGACGAGCAGTTCGAGCAGAGCCTCAAGCGCAAGGTGCGCGAGGCCTACATCGCCATCCAGATGGAGAAGATGTACACCAAGGACCAGATCCTCAACATGTACCTCAACACCATCTACTACGGTCACGGCGCCTATGGCATCGAGGCCGCCTCGATGACCTACTTCAACAAGCATGCGAGCGACCTCACGCTGGCCGAGGCTGCGACGCTCTCGGGCCTGCCGCAGTCCCCCTCCGCCTACGACCCGTTCTCCAACCCCGGCGCTGCCGCCACCCGCCGCAACCTCGTCCTGGACTGGATGCTCTCCGAGGGCGACATCACCCAGGAGGAGCACGACGCCGCCACGGCCGAGGACCTGACGCTCGACGAGGGTTCCTTCTCGGACAGCATCGGCAGCTACCCCTACTTCTCCGACTACGTGAAGCAGCTCCTCCTCGAGGACTTCGACCAGGACACCATCATGCAGGGCGGCCTGAAGGTCTACACCACCATCGACCCCGGCACCCAATCCGCGGCGGAGAGCGCGGTGGCCCAGCGCCTCGACGAGATCGGCAACGACGAGCTCCAGGCGGCGCTCGTCGCCGTGGACCCCTCGACGGGCTACATCAAGGCGATGGTCGGCGGCAAGAGCTATGCCGAGAGCCAGTTCAACCTGGCGACCCAGGCCTACCGCCAGCCGGGCTCGAGTTTCAAGCTCTTCACCCTCGTCGCGGCGCTCCAGGAGGGGATGAGCCCCGGCGTCTCCATCAACTGCAACTCGCCTATGCAGTTCTCGCCCACCTGGAAGGTCCAGAACTTCGGCAACTCGAGCTACGGCAACATCAGCCTGGCAAACGCGTTCGCCGTCTCCTCGAACACGGGCTTCGTCCAGGTCATCCAGGCCATAGGTGCCGACAAGGTCGTCAGCATGGCCCACACGCTGGGCGTGGACGTGGACATCCCCGCCTATGACTCGATCACGCTGGGCACCGAGGGCGTCCCCGTGGTCCAGATGGCCGAGTCGTACGCGACGATCGCCTCCGGTGGCGTGCACCGCGACGCCATCGCCATCACCAAGATCGAGGATCGCAACGGCAACACCGTCTACGAGCACGCGGACTCCCCCACCCAGGCCGTCTCCTCCGCCGTGGCCTCCGCCGCCCTCGACGTGATGGAGGGCGTCTGCAGGGGATCGGGCACCGCGAACTCGCTCCAGTCGCTCGTGAGCGTCGACCAGCCCCTCGCAGGCAAGACCGGCACCTCTGAGAACTACCGTGACCTCTGGTTCTGCGGCGTGACCCCGCAGCTTTCCGTCGCCGTCTGGTGCGGCTACAGCGAGGAGAGCCCCGTCCACGTCTACGGGTCGAACGGTCACCCCTACAACACGTCGGTCCCCATCTTCGCCTACTTCATCAACCAGGCGCTTGCCGGCACACCGCGCGGCGAGTTCCCGACCACGGACGAGTCGCCCCAGTACCGGTCGAACGGCAGCTGGAAGTTCAAGGGCGGCACCGCCTCCGACTCCAAGACGAAGACCAGGAGCACCTCCGACGACGCAAACGAGACCACCACGGAGGTCACGACGACCACCACGACCGAGACGACCGCGCCCACCGAGACGACGGACAACGGCGGTGGCGGCAACAGCAACGACAACGGCGGGAACAACGGCGGCGGCAACGACAACGGCGGGGAGCAGCCCGAGCCGCCCGCGGACAACGGAGGCGGCGGTGCCGAGAACGGCGGAGCGAACCCCTAGGCCTGCCCCTCGTCCCTACTCGATGCCAAGGGACCGGAGCCCGAAGGACGGGTTCCGGTCCCTTTGTGTCTATGCGCGACCACAGTGCAACGTCTCCCGAGAAGCCTGGTGACACGAAGTCTGGCACCGTTTGCAGAAGCCCGGTCACTTGCGGAAAGTATGGCTACTTGCGGGTGTCACGCAGCTTGTTGACGAGGTTGACGAGGTCCTGCGCGGCTTCTACGCCGCCAGACACGACCAGGACCGTGTCGTTGCCTGCCACGGACCCCTTCACCTCGGGCAGTGAGGCCGCATCGACGGCCGCGGCCACGCCGGGGGCCGTGCCCGGCTGGGACTTGATGACGACGAGGTTGTCGGCACGCTCGACGCTGTCCACGAACTCCGAGACCATGCGCTGCAGGTGGAGATCCTCGGCCAGGACGTAGATACCCTCGGAGAGCTTGCGCAGGCCCATGTCAGCGATGTCGCGCGAGACGGTGGCCTGGGTGCAGTTGAAGCCGATGGACCGGAGCTCGTCGACAAGCGTGCGTTGGGTGCGGATGGACTTCCCGCGGACGATGTCCCTGATCGCATCCTGCCGATTGTTGCGCCTCTTGACCATCTCTGCCTCCGCATCGAGCAAAATAGGAATACCTGCATGCGTCACGCCCTATTTGCGCGACCACGTATCAAGCTACGGCAGCGATAAATAGGCGTCAAGGAGTATTGATTAAAACGGCGAAAGGAGCCGGTGTGCGTCAAGACTAGGAAAAGTTCAGGCCTCCGAGGATTCTCCTGCATCCAGCCACTTCTTCCTGCTGGCGAAGCCCCACACCATCACCACCGCAGTGGCGAAGGCCTTCGCAGGGGTGATCACCCTCTTCTGACGGCCGCTCCCCTACTTTGGGCTTACCTGATGCGTGACTTGCAATAGTATGGAGCGTGCGTGGTCCTGAAGGATGCATAACCCTAGGGGGAACACTCCATGCCCTACTCCGACAATGGCTATCGCCCCTCTCGTAACAGCTCTTCACGTGGCGGAAGGCCCGACGTGCGTTCGGAGCGCCCGGGAGACGGGCGTCGCAGCTCGTCAAGCCGTCCGATGCAGGCCGGCTACGGCAGCGACTCGCGTCGACAGCGCAACCTGCCCTACAAGAGCCGCCGCAACGCGCGGACCATGCTGGGGAGCGATGCCGGTCTCAACGTCCGCCGCAGCTACGGGGGGCGGGGTGCCCAGCGCAGGGGCGCTTTCCTGTCACGCTACGACCTCAACGGGCGCTCGATCGCCATTCTCTGCGTGGGCCTCCTGGGACTGCTGCTGGTGTTGTTCCTGGTTGGCAGCTGTGTCCGTGGCTGCAGCCCCTCCCAGCCGGAGCAGACGGGAGACCAGAAGGCCGTGAACTCCTACGACTCCCGTGTCTCGTCAGGCGCGTCTGAGCACCTGACGAACGAGTTCACACCGCAGCTGAACCGCTCCGAGAAGTTGGCCTGGATCGCCCAGAACGCCGACAGATACGCCGACGAGCGTCTGCCCGAGCTGGCCCTCCTCGAGCCCGAGGCCACCGACTTCGTGGCATCCGTGCCAGACAGCGACAAGAAGTCCGCCGACTACACGGACTCCAACGAGGTCGGTACGTACCCCTTGGTCTACAACTGGGACGCGCGCTGGGGCTACGTGGAGTATGCGGGAAGCAACGTCGGCGTGAACGGCTCGGGCCTCGCGGCGCTCTTCATGGCGCGCGCCGGCCTGACGGGCAAGACCGACCTCACGCCCGCAAGCCTCGCAGCCGATGCCACGAGCGGTGGTTACACGGACGAGACCCTGGGGACGGCTGCGTCCTTCTTCACGGGGAAGGCGGCCGACTACGGCGTGGCCGTCAAGGAGTACACCCCCTCGGGGGACAACCTCAAGACCATCCTCTCCGAGGGCAGCACCTCCATCGCCCTGGTCCAGCTGAAGGCAAACTTCACGACCCCCTATGCGCACTGGGCGCTGGTCGTGAGCCTGAACAGCGACGGCTCGGTCTCGCTCTACGACCCCGCGAGCGCCTCGGCGTCCATGCGTCCCTGGGCCGCCGGGACCATCGGGGCCAACTGTGACGGCATGTACCAGCTCACCAGGGGGGAAGGTGCCGTGGGTACGGGCGACAGCCCAGACGGCACGACCACAAGCTAGGGCTTCCATCGGAGGACCGGAAGGCCGAACGTTCCCGTATGCCCTTTCGCCCTCACGCGTCCGGACCGTCCAGGACATCCCGCGCGAAGTCGCACGAAGGCCGGGCGCCCCTCCAGGCGCCCGGCCCCTCAGACGATGCAATCGTGGGCAAGGCGGATGGGGAATGGCAAGGTGCGCGCCATTCCCTGCCGCACCGCCACGTCACCCCTACGAAAGAATGGCCTTGGAGGCCTCATCGAGCCTGTCGCGTATGGCCTCGGACTCCTCCCGTGTGGCGCCCTTGGAGAAGAGATAGGCCTTGACCTTGGGCTCCGTGCCAGAGGGACGGAAGATGACCTTGTTGTCGCCCTCGAGGCGGAACTCGATGACGTTGGCGGGCGGCAGGCTCTGGGCAGGTTCCTTCTGCAGGCCGGAGACACGCGGCATCTGGGGTCCGGTGGCGAAGTCCGTGATGCCTAGGACCTTGTAGCCCGCGATCTCGGTGGGTGCCTCGGTGCGCAGGCCCTGCATGATGGCAGCCATCCTGTCGGCGCCGGCGGCACCCGGGAAGGCGGCGTTGACGGTGCCGTTGAGGTAGTAGCCGTACCTCTGGTACAGGTCCTCCATGGCCTCGTAGAGGTCCTTGCCCAACGCTGCATAGTGGGCCGCCATCTCGACGCACATCTCCACGGCGACGATGGCGTCCTTGTCACGCGCGTGCGTGCCGACGAGGTAGCCGTAGGACTCCTCGAAGCCCATGAGGTAGCGCTCCTCCTCGCCCTCGTCCTTGAGCTGGTCTATCTGGTCCCCGATGTACTTGAAGCCGGTCAGGACGCGCCTGAGCTCGAAGCCCCTGTCCTTGGCCAGGGCATCGGGCATGGCGGACGATACGATGGTGGTGACCGCGACCTTCTCGCGCACGTCCTCGCCCCTCTCGGCAGCCATCTGGGCCAGCCAGTCCATCATGAGGACGCCCATCTCGTTGCCCGAGAGGAGCTTGTACTCCCCGCCGTGGGGAATGGCCGTGCCCATGCGGTCCGCGTCCGGGTCGGTCGCGACCACGAGGTTGGGCCTCTTCTCGTCCGCGAGCCTGAGGGCGAGGTCGAGGGCCTCGCGGAACTCCGGGTTGGGGTACTTGCAGGTGGGGAAGTTGCCATCCGGCTGGGACTGCTCGGCCACGACGTCCACGTTCTCGACGCCGATCTCCTTGAGGATGCGGGTGACGCACTCCATGCCCGTACCGTTGAGCGGCGTATACACCACGGAGTAGGACGGGTCGGCCTTGAAGCCGGGGACGGAGACCTTCTTGACGCTGTCGATGAAGGCGTCAAGGACCTCCTCGGGAGTCCACTCGATGAGGCCCCTCTCCAGGCCCTCCTCGAAGTCCATCATCTTGGGACCACCGAAGACGGGGGTCCTGGCGATGGCGGCGGAGATCTCGTCGGCCGCCTCGTTGGCGATCTGTCCGCCGTTGTCGTTGTAGACCTTGTAGCCGTTGTACTGTGCCGGGTTATGCGAGGCCGTGAGCACGATGCCCGCAGAGGCGTGCAGGTAGCGCACGGCGAAGGACAGCGTGGGAACGGGCTCGATGCGCGGATAGACAAAGACGTGCACGCCGTTCGCGGCAAGGACGCCTGCGGCGACGCGCTGGAAGTCCTCGCCCTTGAGGCGGGAGTCGCGGGCGAGGGCGAGCGTGGGGTGGTCGTAGTGGGCGTTGAGGTAGTCCGCCACGCCCTGGGTGGCCTGGGCCACGTTGTAGACGTTCATGCGGTTGGAGCCGACGCCCAGCACGCCACGCAGCCCGGCCGTGCCGAACGCGAGGTTGCGGTAGAAGGCGTCGTTGAGCTTCTCCTCGTCACCGGAGAGCAGCTCGTCGAGCTCGGACTTGAGGTCGGGTTCCTCGACGTTGTCCTTCCAGAGCTGGACCTTGGCCTGGGTTTCCTGATCCATGGTGCTTCTCCCCTCAGTCTCGCCGGACGCCCACGTGGCGCGCAGCCACGTCAGGCCTGCCTTCTCTACGTCTGATGATAATCCCTCAACACGATGCACGGGGGGCAAATGCAGACGGTTTCCCGCAGGGAGCAGCTTTGCGTGGGGGGCGGTTCCCCGCGCAGGCACGTGGGGATGGTCCCTTTGCGCAGGCGGCACCCGATGACAGGCGACGCCGACAGCAGGAGATATCACCGACGACGATGGAGGGCCGATAGTATGATTGACGCACTGACCACGGGCGAGAGGTGTCCCGATGACTGAAGGCGTACCAATGGCTGACGAAACGAGGCCAGGTCCCGGCATACCGAGGGCCGAGGATGGCATGGCGGGAACGGAATGCGGCACGCCCGGAACGGAGCGCAGCACGGCGCATGCGGGACCTGCCGCGCGGCTCTTTGCAACCTGTCCCATGGGCTTCGAGTCACTGCTGGCAGATGAGCTGAGTTCGCTGGGCCTGCCACGGGTCCGGGCGCTTCGCGGCCAGGTGAGCTTCGGCGAGGGACTTGGGGACGCGTACAAGGCCTGCCTCTGGAGTCGCCTGGCCTCACGTGTCATCCTGGTGCTGGGCCACGTGGATGCCACGTCGTCAGACGCGCTGTACGAGGGGCTCTCGCGCATTGCATGGGAGGACCACCTCCCTCCGTCCGCAACCATGGCGATCGATGCCCACGGCACCAACGCGGCGCTGCGCAACTCGCAGTTCGTGGCACTGCGCTCCAAGGACGCCGTCGTCGACCGGCTTATGTCGCGGCGAGGCAGCCGTCCTGTGGTGGACACGAGCCGGCCCGACGTCACCATCGCCGTCCGCGTGCAGCGCGAGCGCGCCGTGGTCGGCATCGACCTGACAGGTGAGCCCCTGTTCCGCCGAGGCTACGAGTCCGCCCGTAAGGGCAGGGCACCCATCGCGCCCCTGCGGTCGGACTACGCCGCCGCCCTGCTGGCCTACGGTGGATGGTTCCGCAACTGCCGCCACGAGGGGGCCGCTGTCGCCGTCGTTCACTCCGGTACGGGAACCGTCCTGGTGGAGGCGGCCTCACAGGCGCTGGGCCGCGCCCCGGGGCTCCTGAGGGCACGTTGGGGCTTCGACGGCTGGATGGGGCACGACGCAGGCGCATGGCAGGACCTGCTCGACGACGCCTGCGGGCGTGCGGACGCAATCCCAGGCCGCGGCGTGAGGCTACTGGCATGCGACGGGCGTCGCGGGGCGCAGGAGGCCGCAGTGCGGGCGCTGCGCGCGGCAGGCATGGACGTCGCGCCCGCCTTTGGGTCCGCGGCCGAGGTGGGAGCGCTCCTCTCGGCCGAGAAGAACGCCCTTGCGGTCTGCGACCTGTCCTGGGTGCCCGAAGACGAGGTGGCACTCGAGGCAATGGCGTTGGCCGACGTGGCTGCGGCCCTTGTGCCTGCGACCGCAGGACTACCTGCCCAGACGGGCGTCGTCGCAGTGGCACGCGACGCCACCGTGGACTCCGCCCTTGGCTGCAAGCCTGATACCACGTTGGGGATCCTGGTGGGACAGTCCGACGCGACCATACGCAGTTACACGGCCGGCAACATGGCGGCCACAAGGCCGCAGGTGAGCGTGGCGGACCGCAACGGCCGCCAGGTGGGCGTGCCCGTGTTCGTGGAAGCCAGCGACCAGTTTGCGGCGCGCCTGAGCAAGGTGTACAGGCAGCGGCGCAAGTGGGCGCAGCGCGAGGACGTGAGCTGCTACCGCATCTACGACGCTGACCTGCCCGACTATGCCGTGACCATCGACCTGTTCCAGGGATCGGAGCTCATGGCGCCCCAAGGCGCCCGCCGTCGCTGGCTGCAGGTGTACGAGTACGCGGCCCCCAAGGACGTGGACGTCACCCTGGCTCGCAGGCGCCTGCTGGACGTGCTGGCCATCGCCCCGAGGGTGCTGGGCGTGGAGCCGCAGGACGTCTTCGTGCGCGTGCGGTCCCACGGCAGGGGCGGCTCGCAGTACGCGTCGCAGGCCGCAGGCGATAAGCGCGACGGGCGCGGGATGCATGGCGCTCGCGCCCAGCACGACGGGCACGACGGGCGCGGCGAGGGCGGCATCCATGCGGGACGTCGCGGTCATGCGGGACGACCGACGCTGTCCCCCGGTGCCCATCTGGTGGACGAGGGAGGCCTCACCTTCGAGGTCAACTTCTCCACGAGGTTGGACTGTGGCCTCTTCCTGGACCACCGCGAGACGCGCAGCCTGGTTCGCGAGATGATGAAGCAGACCCAGGGGTCCAAGCGCTTCCTCAACCTGTTCGCCTACACGGGGACCGCCACCTGCTACGCGGCGGACGGCGGGGCCAAGCACACCACCACGGTCGACATGAGCCGCCCGTCGCTGGACTGGGCGAGGCGCAACATGGACCGCAACGGCTTCTCCAACGGGAGGCCTGGCAACCCGCGCGAGAGACGCAACGGCCGTAACGGCCCTGGCCGCGGTAGCGCGCACGGCCGCAATGGTGCGCACGGCAGCGACGACGCACACGAATACGTGCAGGCCGACGTGATCCACTGGGTATCGGCGCAGAGGCGCACCAAGAACCGCTGGGACCTGATCTTCTGTGACGTGCCGACGTTCTCCAACTCCAAGCGCATGGGGAGGGGCAGTTGGGACGTCCAGCGCGACCATGCCGAGCTTATCATCGGGCTGTCGCGACTGCTCACCAGAAACGGCCGCGCGATCTTCTCGTGCAACCTCCGCAACTTCAGGCCCGACGTCGACAAGCTGGAGCGCGCGGGCGTGGCGTTGGAGGACATCACGGAGCAGACGATTCCCGAGGACTTCAGGCGCAACGCCAAGGTCCACCATGCCTACATCGTGCGACGTACGGGCAACGCAGCGGCAGAGCTATCTTAGGCCGTCGCATCCCTGACAACGACAGGCAGGTAGCCTTGTGGTATGGCGATGTACCTGAGTCATACCTCGGCGCTCTCCCGGTGGCTGTTCGATGACGGACGGTGCTTCTGCGATGTCACGGAGGCGTGCGTGCGGAACCTGGATGCCGCAGCCTGCCCGTCCAGGGAGTTCGAGGCGCATGACCTGGTGGGGACGGGAGTGCGTGGTGACGTTGTGCATGTGTTGGTCTCCCAGCCGGATCGCAGGTACCAGACAAAGCAGGTCAGGAGACACGTCTGGAGCGGAGCAATTCCAAGGGGAGCTTTTCTGCGCCTACACAACGACTGTCTGATCTCCTCTCCAGAGTTCACACTGCTGCAGATGGCACCGCACCTTGACGCGGTCCAGCGCGCCTGGGTGGCATCGATCATGTGCTCGCACTTCGTGCCCGTCCTCGACGATCTCGACGAAGGCATGGGCATGTCCCCCACAATCGGATTTCGTGGTGCGGAGCCCGTGACAAGCGTTGCGAGGCTCGAGAGCTTCGCCAGGCAGATGCAAGGTGCATATGGGTGCAACCCATTCCAAACGTCCCTGCGCTATGCATGCGAAGGTGCAACCTCCCCTATGGAGGTGGCAATCGCCATGATGTCAGCCATCCCAAGAAGGCTCGGAGGCTACGGCATAGGCAATGCAAAGCTCAACGCAGAGATCACGCTCAGGGACTCGGCAGCTCGACTCTGCGGAAAGCAGGTGCTCTACGTGGACTTCCTGTTTCCGGACAAGGTTGTCTGCGAATATGACAGCAAGCAGTTTCACGCGGGAGCCGACAGCCTGCGGCGAGACCGGGAGCGCTATAATGCGCTGGTCGCCATGGGGTATCGGCCCCTTGGCATAACCAAGGAGTGCATCGGAAGCATAACCAAGATCGATGCCGTATTCGACATGATCATCCGCCTGTCCCACCGCCGCAGGCGTCCCATCAGCCAAAGCTCCGCGTGGGAGCGCCAATCCCTTCTGAGCAGGCTGCTCGACCTCGACTCGAGGGAGATGGCGGGCATCTTTGACGTGCTGCCGATCTATGTGAGCTGACTGCACTGCCCGAGTACACGATCTGGAGGTTCGCCCGGGAAGGTCCGCACGGCGGCGCATCAGGTCAACCGGCCAAGTTGGGCGAGCCGGGCCGGCTTAGGCCAGATGGATGGACCAAGCCGGGCGTCGCGCGAACTGAGTGCCGCGCAAAATAGGTACAGCACAAGCCGAATGTAACAAAATCGACAGTTATGTGTGGATATAGACCCTATTCTTCCGAACTGAGACAAACCCGCCCATCACCCTACAACGTGAGTGAAGGGATATCCGCAGGTAGATTGAATGACTGTCCTGACTGAGTGCTCAATCCCTTCCAGTTTCATCATTTTTCTAACCATAAAACTACACATAAGTCCTATTTTTGTGTCATCTGGTTTTGACGACTCACCAACTGACCCACGATGACCGGTTGACGATGACCGGCGCCGAGAATTCGAGAAGTGGAACCGAAGCCAGTGAGGTCCCCCGCTCCCAGCGATCCTCTGAGCAGGACGACCGACCCTCGAGGGCCAAGGGGGGCTTCCACAGGCAGAGGGGCCCTCGCGGCGCAACACGAGAACCCCTCTGTCCAGCGTTCGCAGTCTTCGGAGCCCCTATCGCAGGGCCAGCATCACGAAACGAGCGTCAGAACCTACGCCAATGGCAGTCGCGCGTACCCGCAAGTCACGCGCGCTGCGCAAGTCATGCGCCCCGCATCCCCGACCGCACCCGCAGGCCGCACGCGACTGCAGGGCACCGCACCCGCAGGCCGCGCGTCCTGCACCCGTACGCCTATGCCTTGCGGTAGAAGGCCTCCATGTCATGGGAGAGCTGAAGCAAGGTGGGCTCGTCGACGTAGGCCATGTGGCCACAGCCATAGCGATGCCACTCGACACGCTCCTTGAGCTCGTCCGAGAGGAACTGGCAAGACATGTCGTGCACGACGTTCCAGTATGTGGTCGCCGCGTCATAGCGCCCACCCAGGATGGCAAGCTTCATATGTGGGTTGCGACGCAGGGCGACGGCGATGTCGTAAGCAACGTTGGGAGAGCTGCTCTCGCCGTCCTTGCCAGGTTCGCGGTGTGACCACTTCCAGTTGACACCCACGCGCTCATAGTTGCTGGAAAGATAGCGCGCGGGACCGCGATACCCCAGCTCGTCTCGGCAAAACGCGCGGAAGGCGCTGGTCCAGCTGGATTCCATCGCATCGTCTGCGGCATCCTCCATGGCAAAGAACCCGCTGCTGGACTGCACCGCCACAGGGGCGTCAGACGAGAAGCGCGTGTCCAGGCGACCCGTGACGCGACCTTCGTCCGCCAGCAGATTCCGACGGAAGTCGTCCAACGTGATGCGCAGGCGGCAGCGCCGGATATGACGCTCGGGAAGACCGATGAACTCGCTCATCTGCCGTGCGACCACGGCCTCGCGCTCCTCGCCCAGACGATCTCCGCGCAAGAGCGCCGGCGCCAGGACATCCTCGCTCCAGCCCATCGCACGGTCGAACCACTCGTCTGCGTCCACATCCTTGCCGGACTTGCCAAAGAACTGCGCCGTTGCGGCCATCGTCGGCATCATGCCCAGGTGGTAGAGGTCAGAGCCCTCCTCGACCTGTGCCAAGTCAAAGATGGCCGAGAGCATCGTGACGCCGGCAAGCTTGACGTCGCGCTCGCCCAGAAGGCGCATGAGCACGGCGTTGCGGACCGTGCCGTACGACTCTCCAAAGAGGTAGACAGGGCTCATCCAACGGCCGTTCTCCTCGAGCCAGGTGGTGATGGCGCGACAGAACGCGTCGGCATCCCCGTCCACGCCAAAGATCTTGGAGGTGTCGGCACCGTCGGCGACGCTGGACCAGCCGGTCCCCAGGGCGTCCAGGAAGACGAGGTCGGTCTCGCGCAGCAACGTCGCCGGATTGTCCTCGACCTGGATGGGATGGGCCAGGTGCCTCACGCCGTCGGTCTTCACGCGACGAGGCCCGATGCCGCCAAAGTTCACGGGCACTGACGCACAGCCCGGACCGCCGTTGTAGGCGAAGGTCACCGGGCGCGTCTGGTCGGCGTCACCCTTGGCGTCGACCTGCACGTAGGTGAGCGAGAACATCTTGCCCACCAGCCTGCCGGTGTCCTCGCGCACGTCCAGGTGTGCGGCAGTCACGACAAAATCCAGGTGCTCGCCTGCTGTCTCACCCGATCCATCCCAGGCCAGACGTGCCGAAGCCGGCTTGGGGGTCTCGAGGCGCGCCTCAGCGGGCACGCTCATGAACGCACCGCCCGACGCGGCCGGGACAGACGCCATCGAGACGGGTGTCAGCATGGCGGACGACACAGACGTCGGCGTGGACGCGCTCACGGACGAGACGGACGTGCCCTTCTCTTCTTCTGCCATTGCCTTCCCTTCCACGAGGTCGGGCTCGAACGGCCAGCGGACCGTGCCCGACGCGCTGTCAACGGACCTGATTCTACCCCGTGCGGCATATGGCACGTGTGTACGGCATGTGGCGCACGATGCGGCGCAGGGGCTACAATCATCCTACCGCCATGTGTTTTGGCGGATAGCACATGACACGCATGGACTTGTGCTAGATTAACGCGCTTGGTTTCATATTCGGCACACCTGGCCCCAGGTTGCCCTTGGACAGCTTTACGAGTGAGTGGTAGGTATCACATGATGCAGTCGTCCCCGTCGACAGGCAAGTCCCTCCGTCCGATGCGCAGGTCCCGCAAGGCGGGCATCCCCCTCTCCGCCGGCATGATCCTGGTCACCTTGGGCATCGTCTACGGGGACATCGGCACCAGCCCCATGTACACGCTCAAGGCCATCATGGCCGGCAACGGCGGCCTCATGACCATGGGGCAGGACGCGGTCCTGGGGGCACTCTCGCTCATCATCTGGACTCTGACGCTCATCACCACCGTGAAGTACGTCCTTGTCGCCATGAGGGCCGACAACCACAACGAGGGCGGCATCTTCGCGCTGTACTCGCTGGTCAGGCGTTGTGGCAAGTGGCTCATCATCCCCGCCATGATCGGCGGGGCGGCGCTTCTGGCCGACGGCATCCTGACGCCGGCCGTCACGGTCACCACCGCCATAGAGGGCCTGCGCACCATCGACTTCGTCTACACGCTCATCGGGGACAACCAGGCCATCGTGGTCGCGATCACAGTCCTGATCATCAGCGTGCTGTTCTTCGCCCAGAAGGCGGGCACCTCGTCGATTGGCAGGTTCTTCGGCCCCGTCATGACGTTGTGGTTCCTGTTCCTGGGCATCGCCGGCCTCGTCAACATGGGGGCCGACCTCTCGGTCCTGCGCGCGCTCAACCCCGTGCGTGGCATCACCTTCCTCTTCGACGGTCAGATCAATGCGGCGGGGCTCATGGTTTTGGGCAACGTATTCCTCTGCACCACGGGCGCCGAGGCGCTCTACTCGGACATGGGGCACGTGGGCAAGCCCAACATCTACGTGAGCTGGCCGTTCGTGAAGGCTTGCCTGATCTTCAACTACCTGGGCCAGGGTGCCTGGATCCTCTCGCACAACTCTGATGGCGCGCTCGCCGCCGTCGAGGACCTCAATCCGTTCTTCCAGATTGTTCCCGCCGAGATGCGCGCCTTCGCCGTCGTGCTCTCCACCCTGGCTGCCATCATCGCGTCGCAGGCGCTCATCACGGGCTCGTACTCCATCGTGTCCGAGGCCATCCGCCTGAACCTGATGCCCCACATGCGCATCAGCTACCCCAGCGAGACCAAGGGGCAGATTTACATTCCCATGGTCAACAACATCATGTGGGTCGGCTGCGTCCTGGTGGTGCTGCTGTTCCAGACCTCCAGCCACATGGAGGCGGCCTACGGCCTGGCCATCACCGTCACCATGCTGATGACCACGGTCCTGCTCTACACCTACCTGGCCAAGGTCTGCCACAAGCAGGGCGCGGCCATTCCGTTCGCGCTGTTCTTCGGTGCCATCGAGCTCATGTTCTTCTTCTCCAGCCTGACCAAGTTCTTCCACGGCGGCTACTTCACCGTTCTCATGGCTACCGCCATCTTCGCCGTGATGTACGTGTGGCGCCGCGGCACCGCCATAGAGCGCACGCAGTCGGTCTACCTGCCTGTCGCGCGCTACATCGACCAGCTCCTCGAGCTCAAGAACGACGGCGAGTTCCCCTACATAGCGGACAACCTGGTCTTCCTGACCAACGACTCGTCGCCCGACAAGCTGGACCGCGACATCCTCTACTCGATCCTGGACAAGCGGCCCAAGCGCGCCCGTGCGTACTACTTCCTGAACGTCCAGGTCACCGACGAGCCCTACACCCACGAGTTCCTGGTGAACGACTTTGGCACCGACTTCCTCTTCAAGGTGCAGCTGCGCCTGGGCTTCCGCGTGAACCAGCGCGTCAACACCTATCTCTACCAGGTGGTCGAGAACCTGGTGGAACGCAGGCAGATAGCCCCCCAGCACCACAAGTACTCGATCTACCGCGATAACGGCATCGTGGGAGACTTCCGCTTCTGCCTGATCCGCAAGGTCCTCTCCCCCGACTCGGAGATCGGCGGGTTCAACCGCAACGTGATGGAGGCCAAGTACGTCATCCGTCGCATCTGCGGTTCGCCGGCACGCTGGTACGGCCTTGAGAACTCGGCCATCGTCTTCGAGTACGTGCCCCTGTTCTCCCGCCGCAAGCGCCAGCACAGGCTCTCACGCATCGAGGCGAGCCCCGAGATCGGCTGGACCAAGTCGGCGGGGGGTGCCGTATGCGGCAAGGCCACGGCGACCGGTGCGACCAGCAGGCCCGAGAGCGCACTCGAGGACCCGGATGAGGACATCTTCTCGGCAACGATGAAGAGCGAGCTGGCAGAGTCGGTCGAGACGATCGAGCACTCCGTCATCGGCGGTGACACCGCGAGCTTCCGTCCCCTCGTGCTCGAGGACGAGGAGGACGTCGAGGACAGCGCCGCCGAGGAGGGTTCCTCCCAGGCCCTCCAGGCTGGCAGTGACCTGTCGCAGGACGGCGAGGAATAGCGACGCCGGAGCGCCCCGCGACGCAATCCGCCCGTATCCGCCCGCACGACACGTCGACAGCAACGTGGCATGCAGGCGGTTGCCATCATGCGGCCGTTGCCACGCGACAGACAACATCCGTCACGATTCCCTATGTCCACCGTCCGAGCAGGTCAAGGATGTAGCGACCCACGCCCCCCTCATCATTCGAGGACGTCACGTGACGGGCGGCTCCGCGTGTCTCGGCCGTCGCATTGGCGACCGCCACGCCGTCACCTGCCCGCGTGAGCATCGGGATGTCGTTGGGGCTGTCGCCAAAGGCCACCGCCGCCGACTCCCCTACGCCCAGCAGTCCGCAGACGAACGCAAGTCCCGACCCCTTGCTGACACCCGCTGCCATGACCTCCCAGTTCTTGGGGTGACTCGTGGTGAGTCCCAGGGCGCCGTCCATCTCGACCGCCTCGCGGATGGCCCTACGGTCGCTCTCGTCCTTCCAGTAGAGCGTCAGCTTCTGGATGTGGGGATGCCCGGCGATCAGCTGCTCCGTCGTGAGGTCCTGGGGATGGCGCGACGCGCGCACGGTACCGAGGCTCGGCGCATCGTCGATGTAGGCGCCCAGCCTCTCGTAGCGCGCCCGCTCGGACAGCACGCCCTCGGGCGTGAAGAGGTCGAAGCTGCAGTCCACGCCCCCGAGACGTCCCAGGAGCGCACGGACGCGGGCGGGATCGAGCGAGGCCTCGCGCACGGTCTCGCCCCGACGCACGTCACGGACGACCGCCCCGTTCGCCCCCACCACGTAGCGCACGGCAGGATGCACCAGAAGCTCGCGCGGCACCGCCGCCCACGCCCGGCCCGTACAGGGAACGAACGGCAGGCCACGACAGCCCAGGGCATCGAGCGCCTCCATGTTGAGCGCCACCAGGGACTTGTCGGTCGCCAGGAAGGTGTCGTCCATGTCCGAGAAGAACGCTGCCCTCGGCATCGCGGGCAGCGATCCCACGGTCGCGGGCACGGGGTCTGCGGCCTCCATCACGCGCGCTCCGCAAGGGGGACGTAGGACTGGTCCGTCATGTAGGAGTTGTAGGCCGGACGGATGATGCGCGCGGGGCCATAGAGCTCCTCCATGCGGTGCGCCGCCCAGCCCGACATGCGCGCGAGCGCGAAGATGGGCGTGTAGAGGTCGCGCGGGATGTCGAGCATCGCATACACGAAGCCGGTGTAGAGGTCGATGTTGGTGCTGATTGGCTTGGTGATGCCACGCACGTCGCGCATGAGCTGCGGGCCCAGGCGCTCCACACGGCCTATGAGCTCGAGCTTGTCCAACTGTCCCTTGCGTTCGGCCAGGGTGCGGGCGTAGTGCCTGACCACCTCGGCGCGCGGGTCCGTCACGGTGTAGACCGCATGGCCCAGACCATAGATGAGCCCCGTGCGGTCGAAGGCCTGCCTGTTCAGGATCTGGGTGAGGTAGTCGGCGACCTCCGTGTCGCTGGACCAGTCGCGCACGTGTTCCGCCACGTCGTCGATCATCTCTCCTGCCTTGTAGTTGGCCCCACCGTGCCTGGGTCCCTTGAGCGAGCCTATGGCAGCCGCGTAGGCGCTGTAGGCATCCGTGCCCGAGGAGGACAGCACGCGGCAGGTGAAGCTCGAGTTGTTGCCGCCGCCATGCTCGGCGTGGAGCATGAGCATGACGTCGAGCATCATGGCCTCCTCGCGGCTGAAGCCCTCGTCGCCGCGCAGGACGTCCAGGACCGTCTCGGCCATGGTGTAGCCCTCACGCGCGGGTGGGACACGCAGGCGCACGCCGTCCGTCGCGGCGACGTAGGCCTGGTGGGCGACGCTCGCCACGCGCGGCCAGCGGCCCAGCAGGGACAGGGCCACGTCGATCTCGTGCTCGGGCGAGGCGTCGTCCGGGTCGCGGTCGAAGGCGTAGAGCAGAAGCGTCGCGCGCTGGAGCACGTTCATGATGGAGTGCGCGTACGTGGTGCGGGGGAAGATGTCCAGGTAGCCCTCGGGCAGCTGGCGGCGCGAGCCGATGCGGGCCTCGAAGTCCGCGAGCTGGGCGACGGTGGGAAGCTTTCCCGAGAGAAGCAGGTAGGAGACCTCCTCATAGCCAAAGCGATCCTCGCCGTGCGTACCGGTGACGAGGTCCACGATGGAGTAGCCGCGGTACTTGAGGTCCCCCCGGTCGGGCTCGATCCTGCCGTCGACCTTGTTGTAGCCGTGTACGTCAGAAATCGTGGTGAGGCCCACCAGGACGCCCGAGCCATCGGCGTTGCGCAGGCCGCGTTTGACGTCGTAGCGGTCGTAGAGCTCGTCCGGCACGCGGTCGACCCGCTGCATGCCCTCATACAGCTGGTCAGAGACCTCGGGCCTACCCAGGCCGACGGACGGCATGGGGTAGGCGTCCGCGACATGCGAGAGGGCGGACGTCTCCATGGACGTGAGAAACCTCCGTGTGGGATGGAGGGGATGCGGTGGCTCGGGCATGGGAACCTCCCTGAGTCGTGGCGGCAGGGGCGTCTGACGAGACGCTGGACCTCCGGCCGACCTCGGGCCTCCTGGCGCAGTGCCGGAGGCGTCCCGAGGCTAGAGGCGGTACATGAAGTTGAAGACCTCTTCGCGCTGCAGGGTGATCTGGACCCCCAGCCGACCGGAGAGCTCCGAGAGCTGGTCCTGGAGTTCGGAGAAGCCCACGTTGGTCGACGCAAGGTCGACCAGCATGGTCATCGTGAAGATGCCTTGCAGGATGGTCTGCGAGATGTCGAGGATGTTGGCGTCATGATCGGCAAGGGCGCCGGTCACGGCCGCGACGATGCCCGATCGGTCGCTGCCCAGAACGGTGATGATCGCCCGGGTCTTGGATTCGTCATTGGTCGTGGCCATGGTTCTCCCATCACGGTTGTGGTGAGGCCCACGCACCTGCCGCGACGCGGGCCTGGGACGCCAGGCGGCACCCCATGACACATGGTGCCCATTGTAGCCCACGGGACGCCTGGCCCCAGGGCGCCCGCAGTCCCAGGCGAGCGAAAAGGGCATGGGGACTGGAGGGGCGATTGGAGGGGCGATGTTCCGGAGTCGAGGGCCGAGAGGCTAGTTCTCCTCCGCCTCGCCCATCTCCCGACGGAACATCACGCTCACGTCATCGGGCGTGACGTCCAGCGCGACCGCGAGCTCGGCCAGCGAGCGCTCGCGTGCCTGCTTCAGGATGCGCTCGTAGACCACGGGAGGCTTCTTGTTGCAGGCCCTCACGTCATCGATGCGCTTGCGGAAGGTCTTGGCGATGCGGACGGAGTCGCGACAGGTCCCGCGGCGCATCTCGTTCTTGTAGTGCTCCTCCTCGAGCGCGGAGCTGTTGCAGGAGAAGTCCTCGAGGGCCATCTCGTCGTACTCGCCGATGAGCTGACGCGCCTCGCTCCTACTCAGGACGGGACGCAGGCGCCCCTCGGACGCCACCGGAAAGCTGATCCTCATCGGATGCCGCCCCCCGACGGGCATCAGCATGTAGACCTGGACGGGGTCGGAGACGATCTCCTCGACCTTGCAGACGCCTTGGCCCGGATGGACGATGTACTGCCCGACTTCATACATGCAACTCCCCCTTCACACGCGATAGCTGCCATTCTATCACGAAGGGAGAAGAAATATGTCAATCTGTCGATTGTCTCTTGTGCATATGGTCGTTGTTGTGTATTTTGGTAGTTTTGTTTTTACGTTGGCGCGGAGTCGAAGGCGCTAGCGCGCGGCCTCTCCCTGCCTGAGGCCCCGCACCCTGCCGTAGCCCTTGCCCTCGCGGCGGTCATCTCCCCAGAAGCAGCAGCTCAGCATGCCAGGACCCACATGGCAGCCGATGGTGGGACCGATGGTGGACGGTTGCACGCGCACGCCTGGCTGCACCTCCTCCAGAAGGGCCGCCAACCGCGCACGGTCCGCCTCGCAGTCCGCATCTCCGATGCAGACCGTCGGGGCGTACTGATTGTCGCGGTGGTACTGGGCGTAATGCTCGGCCAGCTTGCGCATGCCCTTTCGGCGACCGCGCGTGATGCCGATGATGCCCAGGGACCCATCCAGGTTGAAGTTCAGGAGCGGCTTGGCGTCCAGGGCCCCTGCCACCAAAGCGACGGTCTTGGGAATGCGACCGCCCCGATGCAGCGTGTCAAGGTTGTCGACCATGAAGATCGTGCGCACGTGATAGCGCGCGTCCTGGGCCCAGTCGTACACCTCCTGTGCCTCGCGGCCCTCGTCCCGCAGGCGGACGGCCTGCTCGAGCAGCAGATAGAAGGCCGTGCTTGCCAACAGCGAGTCCACGACGAGGATCGGGAGCTTGCGTCCCAGCTCCTCCTCCACACGCTCGAGCGCGGTCACGGCGCCGTTGTAGCCACCGCTGATGCCGCTGCTGATGCAGAAGAGCACGGCCGGCCTGCCACCATCGGCAAGCTCGCGAAACGTCTGCTCGAACACCATCTGGGAGGGTTGCGAGGTCATGGGGGCGGCGCCTTGGCGGATGGCCCCGTAGAACTCGTGGGCACTGCGCGCCTGGAACAGGTCGTCCTCGCCATGCAGGCCACCATCGGACCTGCCGGCCTCGGTGTAGGTGAAGGGCAGGCACCTGACATCCATCCGTTCTGCATCCTCTCGCGAGAAATCGCAGGTAGAATCAGACATGAGAACAAACTTGGCTGACATGGACGCTCCAAGGGATCGAACGATACGGGCCAGGCAACGACCGCCCTCCCCATTGTAAGGCTTAAGCCCCTGGACGGGAGCAAGTCCGACGGGTGCGAGCACGGGCTGACACGGACCCTGGCAGGCGCAGGCCACCCGAGGGACGGCAAACTACGGCGGGAGCCGAGGATGGAAGGTAGGGAGGCACCGATGTCCGAGACAGACGAGGGGCTCCGGCGGATCGGCCTTCGCTTCGTGGGGGAGGTCCAGGGAGTTGGCTTTCGCTGGACCTCGCGGCGCGTGGCGGAGGGCACCGGTGTGACCGGATGGGTACGCAACGAGTCCGACGGGTCGGTCCAGATGGAAATCCAGGGCACCGACGAGCAGATCGCGGCCTTCTTCGGTGACTTCTCGGCGGCCTATCGCCGCTACCCCATCAGCTACACGATAGACGCACGCCAGGAGCTTGCCGTCAACCCCCGGGAGCGCTCCTTCTCCGTCCGCTTCTATTAGGGGGTGCGCCGGCCTACCGCCGGTGTCGAACATCGACGGTGCAGACAACGTCTTGGCGCTCAACGGCTAGGCCCTGGCAATGCTCCATGGGCTGGATGTGGGGGCACCCGTCGGGCTCCTCTCTCGTGGTCCTCTGGGCGGCTGGAGAGGACATAGCGGGGGTGTCGGGTACCCTCGGGCACTCCACGGTGAGCACGACGCTCAACATCTACACGACGGCGAGGGGCAAGGAGTCAGCCATGGGTGCCGTGGAGAGAGGGCGCTCAAGGGCCACGTGCCCGTCCCCGTGGTGCCCCTCAGGTGCGGCGGGACGCGGGGATAGCGGTAATTTCCGAGGGCAGGGAAACCAGCAAGTTGCGGCGAAGGGCACAGACATGAACAGAGGTTCGTTCCTCATCACCGCATCCGATGGCCTGATCGACATAGGGAACATGTTGGTGTTCGTCGGGCAGGCGTGCGGCCCGGCTATAACGGGTGCTTTCGGGCTGGCACGCCCATGAGCGCCATAGACGTTCACCCCCGCATCCATGCGAGGCATCCCGAGATAACGGACGGCGACGTGGTGGCCGCGACGCGCGGTATGGTCTGCTACCACCAGAGGGACGACGGCGAATGGCTTTCAGTGGGATCTGACGAGAGGAGCAGGCTGCTTGAGCTTGCCTATGTGTATGATTCCGCCAAGGACGGACGTGCAGGAGGTGAAGCGCATCGCCAAAGGGCGCAGGGTCAGCCGCGCCGACATATACCGCGACGCCCTGAGGAGGTATCTCAGCTCAGTCGGCTAGAGGACCCGTCCGGCAGCCACACAAGGGGCTACATAGGCCTGGCACCTCAGACCGTGGGCTTAGGCGCGATTTGCATTGTTGGCGAGAGCGGAGGATTATGCGCGATTGTCGGCACGCTGCCTTCCCCTGGGACGCCGCGCCCCGCGAGATGCCCTCCCTGGAGCGTTCAACGGGACGCGATTCTGCCGTTGTGGTGGCGGATGTGGTGGCGCGTGTGGTGGCACAGCACAAGCAAGAAAGAAGCCCGCCTACCCTTTTCACAGGTAGGCAGGCCTTTCTTATGGTGGCGGGGAAGGGAATCGAACCCCTGACACGGGGATTTTCAGTCCCCTGCTCTACCAACTGAGCTACCCAGCCGATGTGCTCGTCACTTCGAGCTTGTCTAGGATACCAGAGAATCTCCCGGCGTCAACGAACTTCCGCAATCGCAGGAAGATTTTCGCAATCGTAAGAAGGTCCTCTCGCACCCCCACGGGCGTCACGCAGGAAGTCTGACCGCAAGTCTGGCGAAAGAGGGCTCCTCCCTGAGGCCAATGGCATCCGAGGTGGGAATGGCAGCACGCATCAGAACGCGCCTCCGCCGCCGCCACCGCCGAAGCCGCCGCCACCGCCACCGGAGAAACCTCCGCCGCCGCTACCGGAGCTGGACGAGGATGCGGCCAGGGCCGCCGTGCTCACCCTATGTGCGGTGCTGACGTTGTCCGTGAAGCTATGCAACGGGGCGGACGAGCGGGACCCACCGTAGTAGTACCAGCCATAGACGGGCCTGACGTAGGGGTCCTCGAGGACCTGCGGCGCCGCGACCTTGAGCTGTTCGATGACCTCGTCGGCAACGCCCAGCACGACGGCCATGACCAGCAACCTGTTCCAGAGGACAACGTCAGTCGGAACCGCCTCCCCCAGGCGTGTGAAATCCTTGAGCCAGCGCCGGAGCGCCTCCAGCTTCGCTCTGAGCTCGATCGCCTCGGGCGAGAGCTCGTCCAGTCCATTCGCCACCCCAAAGAGCACCAGGGCGACAAGGATGAGGACGGCGGCGGTGACCAGCGCAATCCACCAGACGAGCATTCCGACCACTATGCCCATGACGAGCAGGGTTGCTGCCAGGAAGTCGAGCGTTCCCAGGACATGGAGCAGGCCCGACCCGCTACCGTGCTCGTCCCTGAAGAAGCCGCGACTCGTGGTCAGCGACTGCACGGAGGTGTTCCAGCTTTCAAGCGCCCTCTCATAACGCTTGGGATGCTCCCTCGCTATGTCCTCGATCTCGCCGAAGTACAGCTCGTCCTCGCTGCCGCCTTCCTCGCACACGCGCTTGCTCAGGCGGGACATCTCACGGAACAGGAAGTCAGCGGTCCACTTGTCCACCTTTCGGGAAGACTCGCCCTGCTTGTCCGCGCGGCTGTTACCCTGCTTGCGCGTGAGAAGGAAGTCCTGGGCCTCCTTCTCGGAGCCCAGGAAGCCGCGCTCGGTCCGCTTGACGACTTCCAGCTTTGCGCAGCCGTTATCCGTGAGCTGCATGAGCGCCGCGGTCATGCACTCGCTCGTGGGCTTGCCTTCGTTGAGAAGGGCCCCGAGCACGGCGGGATGGTCGTCCGAGGGGACGTCGCGGAAGTATTTGTCATCGAACTGGGGTTTGTGCTCCCGCCGATACCTGCGCTTGCGTGCCACGGCAACCACGACGGATGCGACCGCAAGGGCAATGCCTGCGGCCGCAATGCCCCCGTTGAGGACGCGTGCCTGCTCGCGCTTGGCATTCGCCTGGTCAGCCCACTGCTGTTCCTGGCTCATGATGGAGTCGAGGCGACTCTTGTCGATCTGTGTGGCACCGGGGAGCCATTCGGAGGGGAAGGTGATCCGCGCCTCGGCGTACTCGGATGTGCCCACACCCGGCACGGCGTAGACGACGTCGTTGCCGCTAAAGCCCAGGGAGGCGTCGAGCGGCCCATGCCCCCAGGCGCGCACGTTGTCCCCACCTACCACCGAGGCCCCCTCGGGGACGGGGAGGTGTACCGTGCAGGTGACGTTCTGGGACTCCACGTCCCACCCATCGGAGACGAACTTCCAATACAGCTCGGAGGTGTCCCGGTAGCGGGCGGCAAGGTTCGTGTCAGTGTAGTTGATCACGAACTGCGCCTTCTCGTCGGTGTGGGCGGAGTAGAGCTTCACCTGGGTGTAACCCGTGTATTCGCTGATCTGGTAGGTCCCGTCCTCGCCGCTGTAGGACTCCGTGAACGGCACGAACTTGCCATTCTGGAGGATTCCCACGGCACCGATGGAGGTCGTTATGCTGCGCCCCTCGTGCGTCCCGGTTGGAATCTTCCAGTAGACACCGTGAAACACCCCGTCGAAGTCGAACTCTCGCATCTCGTTGACCGTCACGGAACCGTCTGTCGACACCGTCGCGTCGATGTCCACACGGTCGATCGAGTACTCGCCATCCGCCAGGGCAACCCCCGGCACGAGGATGAGCGCAAGGACGAGCGCGCAGAGGAAGGCGAGGGCGGACCTCGCGCCATGCGCCCCTCTCGCAGAAGTCATTGGAGTCATAGCAGCTCCCGTTCCGAATGTGTAGAGTGCCTTTGCCTGGCGCAAATATACCAAAGGGTTGGGTATAGCAGGCATCGTAAAGCCTTCCGCCCCCATGGGAGGAGCACCCGACCGAGAAGGGATCGAACATGGCACTCGACGAACGCGTCTCTGAGAAGTTGAACGACCAGATCAACAAGGAGCTCTATTCCGCCTACCTCTACCTCACCTTTGCTGACTACTACGACGACCGTGGGCTCAAGGGTTTCGCGAACTGGTACATGATCCAGGTCCAGGAGGAGGTTGCGCACGCCAAGATCCTGCGTCGCTACCTGCTGGACAACGGCGTCCTTCCCCGGATGGAAGCCATAGAGCAGCCCACGCTGACCTTCGCCAACGACATGGAGCCCCTGACTGCCGCGCTTGAGCACGAGCAATACATCACCAAGAGCATCGACGAGTGCTACCACGTGGCGCACGAGGCCCTTGACCTGCGCACCATGAAGCTGCTCGACTGGTTCGTCCAGGAGCAGGGCGAGGAGGAGACAAACTCCAGGGACATGATCACCAACATGGAGCTCTTTGGCAGCGACCCCAAGGGCCTCTACGACCTCGACCGCGAGTACCAGGCCCGCACCTTCGCCGCACCGACCATGGCGATGTAGGGTCTTCTGGCTGGCTGCCCCGGTGGCCATGGCCACCGGGGCCTCGGGACACCGCACCAGGCAAGGGTGCGGTGCCCCTCTATTTGCAGCCCACCAACGTGAACATCGTCCCACACACGCAGACCGTCTCCCCCTGCGAAAGGGATGTCGGCCCCGCGACGGGACGTCCGTGCAGCATCGCGGGGTTTGTCGCGCCTTGGTCCGCAACGGTCGCCCCTTCCCCGTCTGGCTCGAACACCACGTGACGGCGCGACACCGACCCGGAATGCAGCACCACGTCGTTGGTTGGCATGCGACCAACCGACACCCCCTCACCCAAGGGAATCGTCACGTCCATGTCCCCGCCCCTGATCCACAGGCTCGGGACCGTCGCCCTGCAAGCCAGGGACAGCTCGGAACAGAGGGGCATCGTCTCGTCCGCCGAAAGCTCCAGGTCCATGGGTGGCATGCCGGCATCCCAGGGCAGGTCGAGGTCATCGGGCTCGTCTAACCCGAACAGCTCGCCCATGTCCTCGGCATGCGCGTGCGTGAAGTCATAGAGGCAGCCGTAGCAGACGTTCATGTCCGCGAACAGCTCCTCGCCACAACGCGGACAGACCTTCGTCTTGGTTGGTCCGCCCTCGTCAGATATCGTCGCTTCCATCATGTCTCCCCAACGTAGTCGAATCCTCCAAGGTCACGAGCCGTCTGCCCATGGGGGGCCAGGGTTCCCTCGATGCGGGCCTCTCCAGGACGACCTCGGCACCCGACCCGTTCAGGAGACTCCCAGGACAGACGCCCGAAGCCACGCAGACCACCCTCCCGCTTGCATCCAGAAATGCCACGTCGATCGCGTAGCGCATGCCAAAGCAATGTACGGACGAGCAGTGCCGGAGCAGAAGGGGCCGCGCGTCCGCGCAGGTCCCCAAGAGTCCCACAAGGCGTTCGATCCAAGTCCGCGCCACACGGAACCTGCCATAGCACCAGCTGGTCTCGGCATCGACAAATGTGAGGGTCGGCACGTCACACCACCACCCCAGGCCTGAACCGGTCCACCGTCAGGGTGCGTTCGTGCGTGAGATACGCAGGGACCCCGCCCTCCACGCCCCCGATGGAGAGGGACAAGGGCCAAGGCCGGTACCGTAGCACGCAGGTGTACGTGGTCAGGAGCGGAGAGACGGCAAACGTCCGGCCGTCGCCGCCCGTCTCGCCCCTCACCAGCTGGGAGCTGACCTCCACCTCGCAGCTGTCCGAAGCCAGGTTTGTCCTGATGGCACCACGTACCTCCTGCGCCGCATTGGCACTGCTCTGCTCGCCTGGAGGGGAGACCCCAAAGGACACCACCGCCTCCCGCGCCACCCGATCGAACAGGGCGCAAGCCTGGGCAAAGCGCACGACGTTGTAACCGATCAGCGCCACGACGACGATCACGGGGATGAGGGTCGCAAGCTCCACGGTCATCTGCCCCGATTGGGAGCGCAAGGCGATGTGGGAGGACAGCCGGCACGTCATGCCCCCACCCCCAATGTCGAGAGGTCGATGGTGAGGGGGACGGATCCCCAGCCACCGGGGATGGGGATCTCGGCGATGGTGAACCTGACCCCACCCAGCTGCCGCAGGACCTCGTCGATACACGACCGCTCTATCGACGCGCCGCCCTCGTGGAGGGATTCGACGAACGTTCGCACTTGCGCCACCTGCGACGCCCCCGCCTTGTCGAGTACCTTCTGGGAGTTAACGAGGACGGGCTTTCTCATGCGCATGTCAGCGGGTTCCAGACCGGCGCTTTCCACTGCTTTCGCGATCTTCCCCTTGAGCCACGAGGCCACCCTCTGGCCCAACACGCTGCCGACGCCATCCAGAAAGTCGCTGGCCGCCGATGCCACCCCCTCGTATGCGCTCCCATAGCCCACCAGAAGACTCCCCCAGAGATCAGCCACGCCATCGACAAGTCCCGACATGATCGACCGATCATCCGACTTGAGGCCGTCGAACACGCTGGAGAGGGCGTTGTGCCCGTCCGTGCCGTCATCTGGTGCCAGGGTCGCCGCAGATATGGCAGCACCGGAGGGCAGAGATGCCCCCGACAGGAAGGCCCCCGTCAACCGACCAGGAAGCTCCTCCTCTGACCCCCTCATGACAAACGCTATGCATCCGTACGCCCCGGGAGGGCAGAGCTTGGGACGGTCGACCGCGAGCGCATCCATCGCCCTCTGGAAGGCACTCTCGCTCTTCTCGGCTGCCTCCTGCATCCTTTGCTCGGCCTCCTTCCCGTCCTCGACCGCCTTCTGGTAGTCTTTGGACGCCTCCGACACGATCCGCCAGTAATGCTCGAAGCCGTTGTTGATGTTCGTCGACGCGTCGGCGACATTGCCCATGGCCGCAACGTCCATGCGACAGGTCCCGCAGCGTGCCACGACCCCCGCATCGATGTCTGCCAACGAGGCATTCCCGTCTCCAGTCCCCGTCGCGCCGGGGCAGTCGAGCGAACAATGCAGGGTCCGCACCCCATCCTCGGCCGTGCAGGGCCAGATGGGGTCCGTATAGAGCGTCGTCGCCTTGACCATGTCGGTCGTATGCGGCAGCTCTGGCAGGTCGAGGACGACGCTGTCCCCCTCTTCCACACACGTTGCCTGGGAGAGGGTCTTCGCCGCATAGCGATAGAACTCCCTGCGAGCGGCAGAACGCTGGACATCTTCCGCGGAACCCGAGGACGGATGCTCGCTTTGGGTGCGCGTTCGGTAGTAGTTGACCGCCCGTATGCGGGCGTAGTCGAACTTCCAGGTGCGGACGTCAGGGTAGTCGGGATTGCTCGGGCCAGACAATCCCGCAAGGCTCTCGGCCCGACTTCTCATGCACATGGAGTCGTCCACACAGTCTGCTCGCCAGGCCCTCTCCCTCGCCTCGTTGGCACGGCGGTCCGCCTCCTCCTTCTCGGCTGACGCGCTGCGCAGCTCCTCGGCCGCCTCCTTCATCTCGCTGTCGTCGACATCCGCCTCCAGGCTCGAGAAGTCGCTTTGAGACTCCGTGGGATACGGCACGGCGAGGCCGGCGTATGCGACAGGCCCCTGCGAGTTGGCCTGCACGCACGAGGCCGAGTTGGCGGCGATGAGGGCGGGCAGGGCGCCCTCAAGCCTGCGTATGCCCTCAGCTGCCGAGCGGGCGAAGCCTCGGCGGGCATCGAGTATCTTCTCCCCCGCCTCGAGTATCGCCGGAGCGCTCTCCTGCAGGATGGGTATGGCCGCTGCCACCATGCCCGCACCATAGACGATCACGCCGAGGAGCCCCATGCTCAGCACGCAGGCGTCAAGCACCTGTGCGATGGTCGAGAAGGCCGCCACGCAGTTTGACCCCGACAGGGCGGCAGCATCCGCAACCTCCTGAATGTCGGCTGCACGGGAGGCGCCCCACTGCACCGACGCGGTTGCAAGTACGAGGGAGAGGCTCACGAGCAGGGCGACGGCGACGGCGACCGTCGTATAGCCGTCGCGACGCACGAACATGCCGATGCCAAGCCGCACGATATCGATGGGCCCATCCTCACGCCCACACTTCCTGCCACGTCTCATATGTGCCTCCCACCCATGAGGGCCTCGTCTCCCCACTTGCCTCTGCACGCAGCACCACGCCCTGCGCGTCGCTTTCCCCGAAGGCTGCTGCCAGACATCCCACAAGGGGAAGCGGCCGCACGTGCCCGGAAATCCTGACCTGGGCCTTTCCGTCTCCCCCGGAGATGTCGACCGTCCAGTCCCGCTGTCCCCCCACGTGAAAGAGGGGGACTTCCGGCACGGCCCTGAGCCTCCTCAGGACAAAGCTCCTGCAGTCATCGAAGTCACCGTCGTAGTCCGTTCCCGCCACCCGGACCGCCTCGGAGGCCGCCGAGCACATGACGCATCGCGTGTACCCCATGCAAGCGGGTTCGAGGAGCAGGACAAGGAGCAGCATGAGGGTGGGGAGGAGCACGGCGGCCTCCACGCTTGCCTGGCCCTCCTCCCATCCCCCGGCGTCCCCCCGCGCCCTAATACAGAAGGATGTCTTGAAGTGCACCCTCGAGTCCCGGAGACAGCAGGTGTGACGAGGAGTCGACGGCAGTGGAAAGGAGCGTCCCGTCAGCCCAGGCGCGCCACACGGCCGCAAGCGCAAGCAACGAAGCGAGAAACGCCACGAGCACCAATGCGTATTCCACCGTCGACTGGCCTCGCCCGCACCGCCCCACCGCGAGGGGCCGGACCCTGGGCCACCTGTCGCGCTTGCCATGCCTCACTTCCTTTCCACCCCCATCGCGCCCAGCTCGGCGCACCAGGCCCTGCCGTCAAAGCGAACCCTCCTGACACTGCAGCCGCCCTCACGCTCCACGACGAGGCACACCTCCGACCAGCCATCCCCCTGTACCACGCAACTCCACACCCTGCCACCAAGATCCAGATAGCCATGGCGCGCCAGTGCACAGTCCTTGCTGTCCATGTAGCCCTGGAGCACCGACCGGGCACCTCCTTCCAAGTCGACGCCCGGCAGATACTGCGACGTCTCCGCACTAGAGGATGCTCCGGCGCTATCCGACTCCCCGCCAGTCGGATCCTCCCCCTCGGTGGCCGAGACCGTCGTTTCGGACAGGTCCCCGCGATACGCGTGACCCTGGCCCCGAAGCAGGACCACAGCCGCAAGGACAGCCAGGACGAGGATGCTGGCGAGTGGGAGCATCCTGTTCTGGAAGCGATGTCGACGTACAGCCATCCCTTACAAGGAACCGATTCCGCTGGCGATGGCATTCCAGAGTTCTTGGACCTTGCCGCGGAATGTGATGATTGACAGGATGGCTATCACGACCAGTACGCCCACGAGGATTGCGTACTCGGTGGTGCCCTGTCCGCGACGCGCGCGGGCCCCGCCCCCTCGACACCACATAAGTGCCCAGAGAGTCCTTTGCATGCACCCCATACCTTCCTCCTTCTCCACCGGGACATCCCGGCTATCCGATTGCCGCAGACCCACTGACCAAAGGCCCGAGTATGGCGACCAACATGGCGGGAACGATGAGCGTCCCCAGGGGGATGAGCATCCTGACCGGAACCTTCTCTATCTCCTCCTCGACCTGCGAGCGTTGCTCCTCGCGGATCACCTCCGACTGACGCTCGAGCACCTCCGCAAGTGGAGAACCAAACTCCAGCGCCTGGACAACCGACGTGGAGAAGGTCCTCAGCGCCGCCAGATCCAGTCGCTCCGCAAGGCCAAGCAGGGCATCGCCTCGGCCGACGGCCCCTACACGCCAGGAGAGCAGGGCACCGCCAAACTCGCTCGACAGCTCCGTCTCGTAGTTGTCACAGTACAGTTCGAGGGAGGCATCGAAGGAGAGGCCGGCAGACAGCCCGAGGTTCACGACATCGAGCATCGTAGGGAACTCCGACAGACACGACGAGCGGAGCTCGCGCGATCGTGCGGCCAACTCCAGAGAGCGGACGGCCGGAATCTCCCTGATGCGACCGGCAAGCTCATCGGCCATCATCGAAAGCCTCTCGTGCGACCGCGAGCCACCAGTCCCCACCACGACGAATGACCCCAGAAACGAGGCCGAGGCCATGCCTGCGACGGAAGCGACAAGCGCGGCGTCCATCAGACGACCCCCCTCATGAGGCGACGGATGATGAGGATTGCCGCACCGTCCATCAACGCGGCGGCAAGGATGCAGGCCGCGCCTACGGGGGTGGAGAGGCCTCGCTGAAAGTCGCTCGAGATGAGGCTGAGCAGGGCGATCATGATGACGGGGAGGCCGGAGACGACACGGACCGAGAGGCGGACCTGGGCCGTCTTCACGCCAAGCATGCGCTCGAACTCCCCCTGACGCTCCACGAGACGGGCCGAGCGTCGGAACAGCGACCTCAGGGGACTCCCCGTCCTCTGGGAGATGAGCAGGGCGGTAACCAGCAGACCGACTCCCGGCGCATCGAGCTCGCGCGCGAGAAGGTCGAGCGACTCTCGCGCCGGGTAGCCACAATGCATCCTGAGGGACGTGCGCGTGAACGCCTTTGCCACCTCGCCCCCGCCGTGCGCCGCAAGGTAATCGACCGCCTGGGAGAGCGTCTCGCCCGACCCCATGGCCATAGCGAGCGTCCTGAACACGGCCGGCATCTCCCGCTCTATTGCCCGCCGGCGCCTCGACTCCAGGGCAGCGGAGGCGATGGGCATCGCCACGAAGGAGAGCGCGATGGCGATCGGCCCCAGGACCAAGACGCGAGAGGTCGCCATGGCGATCAGCGCAAGCGCTGCCGTCGAGACCCAGAGCAACGAGACCGCCTGGCGGAGGTCCAGCGAGACTGCATGGGCAGCCAGCAGCGTGCTGACCCCACCGGCGACCCCATGCCACGAGGGAAGGCTGCCGAGCCATCGTACGAGCCCCGTGTCACCCAAGGCATCCAGCACCCTGGTGGCCCGCCTCGTCATAACCAAAGCGCGAGCACCACCCCGCAGCGTAGGACCCACCCTTCCGAGCAGGGCAAAGCCCGAGAGAAAGGCCGTCAGGCCGCAGGCGGCGCAGGTAACGAGCCCCTCCATTGCTCCACCTCCCTTCCGCCTATCGTCCGGAGCCTCATCGCGACATCGAGGAAGTCGGGCTCCCTCAACAGGGACCAGGTCCGGGAGGGCCTGTCAAAGCTCACGCATTCGACGAGGTCGACGCCACCGGAATCCGCCCGTCTGACTTCGGAGAGCGAGGTCACATAGCGCGACCCGTCCGGAAGGCGCTCGGACATGACCAGCAGGTCGAGCGCCGAGGCGATCTGTTCCTCTATGATGTCGGCGGGCAGGTCCATGCCAAAGCGCGCCATCAGGACGAGCCTGAGGATGGCCTCGCCCGCAGTGCCCGCGTGGAGCGTCGTCAGGGACCCGTCATGGCCCGTGTTCATGGCCTGGAGCATGTCGATGGTCTCCTCGCCACGGCACTCCCCCACGACGATCCGGTCGGGCCGCATGCGCAGAGAGTTCTTGACCAGGTCACGTATCGTCACCTCACCTGACCCCTCGATGGATGCGTCACGTGCCTCCAGGCGCACGACGTCGGGATGAGACGAGAAGCGCAGCTCCGCAGAATCCTCGATGGTGATGATGCGCTCGGACAGGTCGATCTCGCAGGAGAGGGCATTCAGGAGCGTGGTCTTGCCCGAGCCCGTGCCACCGGCCACGGCAATGTCCTGTCGCGATCTCACCGCCCACGAGAGGAGCCGCGCATACCACCTGGGAAGCGAACCTACCTCGACCAGCCGATCGAGTGACGTGATCCGATCGGAGAACTTACGGATGTCCACTATCGGACCGTTTATCGCCACGGAGTCCGAGACGGCGTTCACACGGTCCCCGTTGGCGAGGCGGGCGTTCACGATGGGACTGCTGCGATCGAGCCTCCTGCCCAAGGGGGCCAGGATGCGGTCGATCACCGTCATGATCTGATCGGACGACTCGAAGACGGTCTCGGCGGGACGGACCCTGCCGTCCTGCTCATAGAAGAGTCCCCCGGTGCCGTTGACCATGATCTCCGAGACCGTGTCATCATCCAGCAGGCGTTGTATGGGGCCATAGCCACAGATATCGTCCAGCGTCTCCGAGATGACGCGTTCCCGGTCCTCGTTCAGGACGCCGGCGAAGTCGGACCCGTTCAGAAGGGCGCGGCAGGTAACCGCCAGCTCCTCGCGCGTCCGCTCGGGCGCCTCCGACTGGACCATCCCCGCAATGGCGCCCAAGCCAAGACGCTCTATGAGGCTTCTCTTGAGTCGATCGACGAGTTGACGATCCTGTCGTGCCACATGACCGACCGCGTCTTCGCCCTCGGCCGCACGGACCCGCTCCAGCACCGACATCAGACTGCCTCCCTATGGTGACCGAACAGAGAGAACCTGCCCTTCTTGCCCTTCCCCTCGCCCGCAGGCGCACGCGCGGCCTTGTCCGGCACGCAGCCAAGCTCGCCCAGCACGGTCGAGAGGAGCGACGCCACGGACTCGACGTAGCGACCTCCACCGGCAACGAGGTCGGCGGTATGGCCGCACGAGAGGAGCTCCGACACCTCTTCCCCGCCATCGAACACCCGAAAGGCGCGGGCGCCCTCAAGCCCAGCCTCCGCTCGCGCGAGGTCGGCATCGAACTTGGAGCGCGGCTCAGAGAGGTTCTCCACGCGCGCTATGCGCGTGCGTGCCACACCCAGGCGGACTGCCAGGGCACTCGTCCTACCCAAGGACGAGGCCGACCCACGGGCGCCGTCGTGCACGACGAACAGACGATCGCTCTGCTGCGCCGCCTGGGCGACGGCATCCGTGAACGTGGTCGAGGTGTCCACGACGACCAGGTCATATCGGCTTGCCAGATAGCCCAGCAGCCTGCCCACGTGCGGCATCACGGTCTCGGCCATCTCGGGGCGCTCGCATGGCCCCCAGAGAAAGACTCCGTCCGCGCAGCGTACGCAGGCACGGCCCATCGCCTCGCACGAGGGCGGAGTCGGTCCCCCAATCCGAGACAGGTCAATGGGCCTCACCATGCTGAAGCAGCTCGAGAGGTTGCCACACGAGAGATCGAGGTCGACCAGGGCGCAGCTCATGCCCCAAAGGCCGGCGACGGAGGCACAGGTCGCGGCAAGCGTGGTCTTTCCTACCCCGCCTCTGCCCGAGACAAAGCACAGCACGGGCGAACGCTCGCCCACCCCACCGAGATCCATGGAAGGACCCTGTGCGTCTGGGGCGACCTGCCCCGCCAGGACGTTCCGCTTGGCCGCGTCGTCGACCGGCGCAGACGGGACGGGCGGCACGTCAGGGACAGTTCGCACGGACGGCACCATGTCCCGCCCCCCTCCTCCCGCCTCGGTGGACGCCTCGCCCAAGCGACCCCCCGCACCTTTCTGGGACCGCGCCACACCGGAGGCGGGAGACAGTTCTGCAAGGTCTATCACCTGGTCAACCCCCGCCTGGCGTGCACGGGAGCGCAAGGATCCAGAGACATCGCGCGCCACGAGGACGACCCGCTCCGCACGTCCATCGCGAACCAAGGCCGCTGCGAGGTTGACGTCCGACACGCCCTTGTCAGTCAAGCCCACGATCGCGCCGACAGTTCCTGGCTCCTCATCGAGCAGACTCAGCCTGAGGTCTCCTCCATCCGACGCGAAGCCCAGTGCCGCAAAGGGTTCAATCTCCCTCAGGGCACGTGCAAGGTCCCTCCTATGCGCCAGGGCCGCATACCCCATCCACATGTCCGTCATCGCTCGGCCTCCGCAATCTCCTGGGGAGCACTCGTCCGTAACCTGTCCAGACCCTCGACATCGTCCGCCGGCACCACGATGCGCAACGTCCCCGCAGCGCTCGCGGAAAGCACGGCATCGACGTCCTCGGAACGTATCGCCAGCGTCAGCTGGCCCCCCGTACCGAGTCCGGATGTCTCGCCAGGGCTTGCGAGCACGGTCGCGTCTGTGGCTATGGGGGTTGACCCCTTGTCGTCCACCACGTAGCCGATGACACCCGTCCCGACGCCAATGCTTCTGGAGACTCCCAGCTTGTCTGTGATGGGAATGCTCAGCGCCACATGCCCGGCCGGAATGTCCGCCATCGCGGCGACGTCGCGAAAGGCCAGCGCAGTCACCGGCGCATTGGCCGCAACGGGAACCGTCACCTCGCGGCCGACCACGTCGTCCAATGACGTGAGGGCATCGGAGGGGGCCAGATCCGTGACCCAGTCGCGCTCCGACACGTCCGCCTGGTCGACCACGTCCCCCGGTTCGAGCGGTCCCCTGGACACAACCAGCCGCACGACCTCGCCGCCATAGCGCGCTATGGCCTCGTCCCTCGTTCGCTCGGCTTCCGCGCGCACCGACTCCGCGTAGTTCACGCAGAGCAGCGCAGCGAGCGCCGCACATGCCAGCGAGAATGCAATCCTGAACTTGAAAGACATGCGAGGACCCCCACGGTGGCTTCCCAAAGCAATCGCCCGTGGGAAAATTGTCCCGTCAAGACGGGTCCATGGCGGCGTCTTTCGAACTCTGCTCTGCCGCAGTGTCGTGCATATCTCGCACGTCTGTCACACGCCCGGAAGGAGCAGGCCCTAAACGGGAGTTTGTCGCGTAGGCCGCCTTGCATGGCACCTCTCGCGCACGGCCATCGCGAGCAACCCAAGCGGATGCCCCACAAGAATGACTGGCAGGACAGGCACCGAGGGCTCGAGTGATTTCGTCAGAGCGTGACGTCGGGATCGAGCGACCGCGCCGAGAGGCGCATCTCGGCCGCAAGGGAAAGGTATGCATCGGCGCGTGCGGAGGGGACGAGTCCGTCACCGATCAGGCGCCGGACGGCACAACCCGGCTCGTGCGTATGGGTGCAGTCCCTGAAGCGACAGTCACCCGCAGCGCTCGCGAGCTCGGGAAACACGAGAGCCAGCCCCCGCTCGTGTCCCACCAGAGGAAGGCTCCTGAGGCCAGGCTCGTCCACGATCACGCCTGCGCCGGGAAGCGACACCATCCTGCGCGCGACCGTCGTGTGGCGCCCCGCATCATCAGAGGCGCGGACGGATCCCGTCTCGAGGGACTCGCGTCCCAAGAGGGCGTTCAGAAGCGTGGACTTTCCGGCTCCAGATTCGCCCAGGACAATGCCCACGACACCCGTGGGGACGAGGGCAAGGAGGTCGTCGGCGCCCCAACCGACGGCACAGTTCCGCGCAGTGGCCTCAAGACCGGAGGGGTCGTGCCCCCCTCGTGTGCAGGCACAGGTGACGACGATGCGAACGCCAGGACCGATAACGTCTCTGATCAGGGAAATATCATGTGCGAGCAGGTCGTCTCCGGTGCGGTCCGCCTTCGTCAGGACCACGGCAATGTCTGCCCCGCAGTCACGTGCCACGACGGCGGAGCGCACTGCCCTCTCACAGGAGACCTCGCGTGCGCCGAGCGCTTGCGTCACCAGCACGATGTCGACGTTTGCCGCAAGCGTCTGGCGCTCGCCGCGACTTTTGCCCCGCCAGCGCGAGATGTCGCTCTCGCGAGGGAGGATCGCGCAGATGATGCCCATGTCATGCCCTGCCGGACGTCGCGCGCAGACCCAGTCGCCCACCGCCGCGCGCGAGTTTGCGCCTCCCTTGCTGAGGGCGGCCGCGAACTCGGCGCGGTAGAGGCCGCCTGCGGTAACCACGGCGGGGAAGCCGCGGTCAAGACGGACCACGCAGCCCAGCTCGACCTCCCCGACTGGCACGCCCTCCGCGCACTCCAGTCGCTCACGCTCGCGCGAGAAGGCTGAGAGCTGACGATCTGTGGCGATCAACTCGTCAAACGCGGGAAGCTCCGTAAGGGATGACAGGGTTGGCAGGGTCTCGGGTGCAAGGTTCTTGCGAGCCGTACCACCCTCGCGCACCCCGCCACCCCCGTGCGCGGGCACCCTGCGAGCAGAGGTCCTGCAAGCGGTGGCACCGGGGGTGCCAGATCTGTGCGTGCGTCGTGCCATTCGCGCTGCGTCCGTTTCTCTCGCCCGGCTGCGTCCCTTTCTGCCGCACGCCCGCCGCGGTGTGCCACGCACCTGCCGCAGCATGTCGTGCGCCTGCCGCAACGTCGCGACAGCATTGCCGCCGGGTCGCACGTCACGCCCACGATACGCCGATACCGTATCTCATGGAGCCCGTTTGGGCAAAGGTGCGCCGCCGACGCGCCCACCACCTGCCCGCTGCGGTAAAATCGATGTTGTGATCCGGCAGGTTGGATAAGGCGCAAGCCACGGGCGAAAGGAACGAAGGCATGAAGATCCTCGTTTTTGGCACCAAGAGCTACGACAGGGAATCCTTCGAGAAGGAACTTGCCGACTATCCTGACCTCAAGGTCGACTTCACCGAGACGAACCTCACCCCGCTGACCGCGACGCTGGCTCAGGGCTACGAGGCCGTCTGCGCCTTCGTGAACGCCGACGTCTCCGCCATGACGCTCGAGGTCCTGCGCGGCCTTGGGGTCGGGCTGGTCCTCATGCGCTGCGCGGGCTTCGACGCGGTCAACGTCGACTTCGCCAAGCAAGTCGGCATGCGGGTCACCCGCGTGCCCGCCTACTCCCCCGAGGCCATCGCCGAGCACGCCATGGCGCTCGCGCTCGCTGCCAACCGACGCATCTGCAAGGGCTACAACCGCGTGCGCGAGAACAACTTCTCGCTGACCGGCCTCGTCGGCGAGACGCTGCACGGCAAGACGGCCGGCATCGTGGGCACCGGACGCATCGGGGCGGCGCTCTGCCGCATCTGCAAGGGCTTCGGCATGACGGTCCTGGGCTCGGACCTCTACCCCAACCAGGAGCTCGTGGCGACGGGCGTCGTCGATCGCTACGTGGACTACGACGAGCTCTACGCCAACGCAGACTTCATCTCGCTCCACGCCTTCCTGAACGACGAGAGCCACCATATGATCAACGACGAGAGCATCGCCAAGATGAAGGACGGCGTGATCTTCGTCAACACCGGACGCGGCGGCCTGGTGGACACCGAGGCCCTCATCCGCGGTATCCTCTCGGGCAAGATCGGGGCGGCCGGCCTCGACGTCTACGAGGAGGAGAATCCCAACGTCTACGAGGACCGTGCCGGCGAGGTCTTCGACTCCGTCACGGCACGCCTCTGCTCCTTCCCCAACGTGGTGATGACCTCCCACCAGGCATTCTTCACAAGGGAGGCGCTGGGTCAGATCGCTCGTGTCACGCTAGACAACGCCGAGGCATATGCCAATGGGAAGGATTTCGTCAACCGTAGCGTCGTCTGCTGACCCGCACGTGCACAACGACTATAATTCACAAGTGAGTTTCCACGAACGGCCATGTTCGCTCGGGAGACGCAAGTGTGAGTGTATCCGCTGGCCGACGCATCCTGTCGGTCAGTTTCTATAAGACGAGAGGAACCAGATGTCTACCAAGAGGACCAAGATCGTCTGTACCATGGGACCCGCCACCGAGAGCGACGACGTCCTGCGCGAGCTCATCAAGAGCGGCATGAACGTGGCGCGCTTCAATTTCAGCCATGGCTCGCACGACTATCACCGCAACAACATCGAGCGCGTCCGCCGCATCTCGGACGAGCTGAGCATCCCCGTGGCCATCATGCTCGACACCAAGGGTCCCGAGATCCGTACCGGCGAGCTCGAGAACCACGAGAAGGTCACCCTCGAGACCGGCAATCGCGCCATCATCACCACCGATGACGGCGTGGTGGGCACCGCAGAGCGCTTCTCCCTCGACTACAAGGAGCTTCCGAAGGAGGTCGAGAAGGGCTCGACCATCCTCATCGACGACGGCCTCATCGAGCTCACCGTCGACCACGTCGAGGGCAACGACATGCACTGCGTGGTCGACAACGGCGGCGAGCTGGGCGAGAAGAAGGGCGTCAACGTCCCGAACGTCGAGGTGGGCCTGCCCTCCGTCACCGAGCAGGACAAGGCAGACATCATGTTCGGCTGCGAGCTGGGCATCGACGCCATCGCCGCCTCCTTCATCCGCAACGGCGAGGCCGTCGACGAGATCCGCGAGATCTGTGCCGAGAGCGGCATGCGCAACGTCTACATCTTCCCCAAGATCGAGAGTGCCATGGGCGTCAAGAACTTCGACGAGATCCTGGAGCACTCCGACGGCATCATGGTCGCCCGTGGCGACCTGGGCGTCGAGATTCCACCCGCAGAGGTCCCCCACGTCCAGAAGACGGTCATCAGCAAGTGCGCCGCGGCCTACAAGCCAGTCATCACGGCAACCCAGATGCTCGACTCCATGATCCGCAACCCCCGTCCGACCCGCGCCGAGGTCACGGACGTCGCCAATGCCATCTACGACGGCACCGACTGCGTCATGCTCTCCGGCGAGACCGCAGCCGGCAAGTACCCGGTCGAAGCCGTCAAGATGATGGCGTCCGTCTGCAAGGAGACCGAGAAGTACCTGGCCGAGCGCCACCAGTACCACGACCGCGGCGGCCTGCGCAACGTCAATGCCGCCATCGGCCTGGCTGCCGTCGAGATCGCCGACCGCGTCGACGCCAAGTGCATCATCTGCCCGACGCACTCAGGCCGCACCGCGCGCCTCATCTCCAACTTCCGTCCCCACCTCAACATCGTCGCGATGTCGCCGTCCAACCACGCCATCCGCAAGACCTGCTTCCTCTGGGGCGTCGACGGCTACAAGACGACCGAGCAGGGATCCCTCTCGTCCACCTGCTACAACGCACTGACCATCGCCAAGGAGCAGGGTGTCGTCAACACCGGTGACCTTGTCGTCATCACGGCGGGTGACCCGCAGACTTCCCCGTCGCAGGGTGACTACATCACGTCCACCAACATGACGATGGTGTCCCAGATCCAGTAGCCGCCACCTTCCCCGCACGCCGCGCACATGCAACGTCCGGCGTGCGGCGCGTGTGATGCCGCAAGGTCCTTGCATGGAGCCCCACCTCGGCAAACGCCAGGTGGGGCTCTTTTGTCGGATGGAATGTCAGACGGACGCTCCATGGATGTACGGGCACTTTTCACAGAACTTTACCTGCCGTCCGGTTTTCGTCAGTCTGTGGATGGCAGGGAAATCTTTGTGAAAAATTTTTTAATCATTTTCACAATAGTTCACTATACGTCCGCAAATCAGCTCCGTTTGGGATGCCAGGAGAGATATTGTGAGTCGCCCAGGAGACCAGAGTCACAATAGTTCCTCTCCCATCCCACAGGGCCTGGAAAACGGATGGTAGGGGAGCTTTTGTGAGCCAACGTCCCAAACGACTCACAAAAGCTCTCCTGCCATCCATGGACCACGAAATACCGCCCACAAAACCTACGACCGGCCTACGACCGGCGGACTAGCGGGGCCTCACCTGCTATCACCCGCCACCCACATGCCAGCGCCAGCCTGACACCAGGCCCCGCCCGGCGGCAACACCAGACGGCACACGGCGTCAGCTAGCGCTCGCAGAGCCAGAAGTGTGCCGAGAAGGGCGCGACCTCACTACCGCCGCCAAAGTCGTGGTCCTCGCCCGTGATCACGTCGACAGCCCGCCCGCAGCCGGCGTCGAAGTGGAAGGTGTACGGCACGTCAGCCGCATTGACGGCCACGAAGAGCCGTTCGCGCTTGCTTTTGCGCTGGAACAGCAGTTGGTTGGGCTGGACCTCCACCTGGTGGTAGTCTCCCCACGAAAGGGCCTCCGACCCAGCGTGGCCCGGCACGCGACAGGCCGCAAGCGCCTGCAGCCAGTCAGTGAGCTCGTTCCACTGGGGCACATCCAGCGCGGGGCGCAGCTCATGGTCACCGGGACACTTCTCGCCCTCGATGCCCCACTCGCTGCCGTAGTAGACGCATGGGACGCCACACATGCCGAAGAGGAGCCCGTAGAGCGGACGCAGCTGGCGGGCGTCATCGAGCTTGGTCGCGATGCGCACCACGTCGTGGTTGTCGACAAAGTTCAGCAGATGGCGATCCGTGTAGAGGTTCCAGGGCTGGCTTCCGCTCTGGCGGTCCAGCGCATAGGCGACCTCATGCATGTTGTGGGAGTTCATGCTCGACCACAGGCCCTTGTAGGCCTCGTAGTTGGTCACGGCGTCGCAGAGGTCATCGCCCATCCACTGGTTGTAGTCGCCAAACAGGGTCTCGCCCACAAGCACGAACTTCGCAACCCTCTCGCCCAGACGCTCTGTGCGGGCAGCGCCAAGTTCGTCGGCGACCTCACGAAGGTAGCGCAAGAAGCCCTGGTCCAAGCAGTAAGCCACATCTAGGCGCAGGCCGTCTATGCCAAACTCGCGCTCCCAGCCCCGGATGACGTCGGCCAGGTAGGCATTGAGCTCGGGATTGGCGTGGTTGAGCTTCACCAGGGAGTCGACGCCCTCCCAGCATTCGTATGAGAGGCCGTCCCCATAGGCGTCGTCACCACCAAAGTCCACGTTGAACCAACCGGCATACGGGCTGGACTCGCGCCGCCTGAGCACGTCCTCGAAGGCCCAGAAACCGCGTCCCACATGATTGAGCACGGCGTCGAGGAGAACGCGCATCCCTCGCTCGTGGGCGGCGTCCACCACCGCACGAAGGTCTGGGTTGGTGCCCAGGCGCCGGTCGACGACTGTGTAGTCGCAGGTGTCATAGCCATGTGAGCCGCTCTCGAACACCGGGTTCAGCATGAGGCAGCTGACGCCCAGGCGACGCATGTGATCGAGCCAACCGTCGTCGACCAGCTTCAGCAGACGTGGCGTGGGCTCGGACGTGCCGTCGTTCTCGTACGGGGCGCCCGTGAGCCCCAGCGGATACACCTGATAGATGACGGACTCCTCGTACCAGCTCATGCGAACTCCTCCCTATGGGCTCTCGGCCCTCCCATACGACCCACGTGCCACTCACGTGCGACCTACGCGCGACGCGTCTCGTTCGATATGACGCAGCGGTTCGCCGGAAGCCATACGCTACCCCACTCGAACGGCGTGCTGTCGGCCAGACGGACCAGCTGGTCAAGCTCGAGCACGGGTGCGTGCTCGTCGCACTCCAGGTAGCCCCCGCGCTTCTTGCCGGCGACGCGTGCCGTGTAGACCATCTCGGAGCGTCCGATCTCGCGTCCGCTCATGCGCTCGACCGCCGCGAAGAGCGACTCGCTCGAGAAGTCCACCTCCTCGAGCCCCGGGCAGGCGGAGAGGTTCAGGTGGCTCTCGATGAGCATGACCGCGCGGTGGCGCACGTAGCGCACACGGCAGAGGTAGAGGTAGTCATCTCCGGGCTCTATCTGCAGGTTCTCCGCACAGATCGCACCGGCACGCTCAACACGGCGCTCCACGACCCTGGTCTCGAACTCCACGCCCTGGGCGCTCATGGACTCGCCGAAGGAGAGCAGCCGGTTGCTGCTGGGACGCGCCATGACCGGCTGCACCACAAAGGTGCCCCGCCCGCGCTGCTGGACGAGGAGCCCCTCGTCCACGAGCTGGCGGATGCCCTTTTGGACGGTGCCACGCGAGAGGTGCAGCATGCCCATCAGCTCGTGCTCGGACGGGATGGGCTCGTCCACACCCCAGTCCTTGGAGTAGATCTTCTCGCGAACGAAGTCGGAGACCTGCACGTAGAGGAGCGCACCCTCTGACTTGTCAAACGTCGGCATCTACTCTTCGCCTCCCTGCATCGCCCGGCCGTCTCCCTGTGCGCGCCGGCTGCCCACACGAACGCCCTGGCCGCTTGGCTGCACACCGGAGCCACCCCCTCGCGCGAACGTGCCTGCCGCATAGGCCGCGAGACTCTCGGCCATGAGGCTCTCGACCGCGTCGAACGCCTCGCGGAAGAAGCCTGCCGTGAGCATGGAGTACGCAGCTGCGCCGTCGATGTGGTCGCGGCGATTGGCCGCCACCACCTGGTTGGCCACCTCCACCGCGGCACGCACGTCCCTCTCGGCCACCGCATACTGGGGAAAGGCCGCGCACTGCGCCAGCAGGCCGGCATCGACCACGAAGGTCGAGCTGATGTCGAGCGTACGGCCAAAGGTGTCGAAGTCCCTCTGCTTACGGATGCGCGTCCGCTCCCCGGGCCCGATGCCGCGCTCACGGATGAACGCGTTGTTGCGCGCGTTGTAGACGTTGTCCGCCATCAGATGGCACCACGCGCCCAGCACCACGTCGGACACGACGCCCCGGGAGTTGCTAGGCCAGCCATAGCGCTCCCAGAACTCCTGGTAGCGAGGCTCGGGGACGAATGTGGGGTCTGCAAGGTGCGTCTCGGCGTACTCGAGCCTCCGGCTGACGTCCGTGACCATGTAGCCCACATACACGTCTGGCAGGACGTTGCCGAACAGGAAGGCGTTGGCGTCACGGATGCCCAGCTCCGCAACGTCATGCGTACGGAGCAGGGACTCCACGTGGGCGGTATGTATGTTCCAGCTTGGCATGGGACCTATCCTAACAGCTCGGGGGCTCCGCTGGCCCCAAGAGCTCCGCAAGTCGACCGCAACGGCCCGGTCGCAGACCTCGCCGCAGCCACCGACGCAGGCCCAACCACGAGACCATCCGCAGGCCCAGCCACGAGGCCGTCAGCAAGCCTAGCCACGGACCTCACCGCCCGTGCTCCTCATGACCTTGGTCACGAGCCTGCCATGCGCCCGGTCGACCTCCTCCGAGGTGAGGGTATGGTCTGCCGCGCGATAGGTGAGCGAGAAGGCCATGGACTTCTTGCCGACGCCCACGCGTACCGCATCACGGTACACGTCGAAGAGTCGCACGTCCGAGAGGAGCTTGCCGCCGGCGCTCCTGATGCGTTGGACGACCTGCTCGAAGGTCATGGCCTCGTCCACGACGAGCGCGAGGTCGATGGAGACGCCGGGAAGCGTGGGGACGTCCTCGTAGGGAAGCTCGCGCTGTGCCAAGCGCAGGAGCGCGGCGACCGAGAGCTCGAAGGCGACGACGGGAACGTCGATGTCGAAGTTCTTGAGTGACGTGGGATGGATGTTGCCCACCCAGCCCAGAAGCTCGCCCTGGGCGATGACCTCGGCGGAACGACCTGGCTGCAGCCAGCCGTAACGAGCTGGATCGGCCGCCTTGAAGCGGACCCTGACGATGCGCAGGGCATCCAGGAGACCCTCGACGATACCCTTGGCGTCGAAGAAGTCCAGGGGGAGGCGCTTGGCGCACCAGCTGTCATCAGACCAGGAGCCGCACATCGCAGCCGAGACGAACAGGGGCTCGTCGGGCTGGCTCCTGTGCGGATGGCCGAAGAAGACGCGACCGATCTCGTAGAGGTGGACGTTGTCCACGCCGTGGTCGATGTTGTAGGCGACGGAGCGGAGCAGCCCCGGCATCATGTCTCGACGCATCTCGGACTGGTCGGCCACAAGCGGCCTCATGATCTTGACGGGAACGCCCCTCCCCACCTCGTCCATGCCCAGAAGCTCAAGGTCGCGCGGGTCGGCGAAGTTGTAGGTGGACGTCTCGGCAAGGCCGCTCGCGCGCAGGGCGCTCCCGATGTCACGCAGGCGACGTTGCTCCACGGTGAGCCCGCCAGCATGGTTGCGGGCGGCAGGCAGCGTGGGCTCCACGTCGCCCTCGCCCCAGAGGCGCAGGACCTCCTCCACGAGGTCGATCTCGCGGACGAGGTCCGGGCGGTTGGTGGGCGCCACGACGTGCAGGGCGCCGCCGCACGCCTCGGCGTGGCCGACGGAGCATCCCAGGCGCTCGAGACGGCTGACCATGAACTCGTCCGTGATGGAGGCACCGCAGAGGGCGCGGACACGGTCGGGACGCAAATCCATCTCGGGGGCGGCGACGGGCGCAGGATAGGCGTCGACCATGCCCTCGCAGACCTGGGCCGCACAGCACTGCTCGAAGAGGGCGGCCGCGACGTCCGAGACGATGGCGCAGCGTGCCCCATCCACCTGGCGCTCGTAGCGGATGGAGGCCTCGCTCATGAGGTCGAGGTTGCGGCTGGTGCGAGAGATGTGCCCCGCATCGAAGACGGCGCTCTCCAGCAGCACGTCGACGGTACCCTCGTCGATGTCGGAGTCCAGGCCGCCCATGACGCCCGCGAGGGCGATGGGGGTCTTCCCGTCGTCGGTGATGACGGTCATGTCCGGCGTGAGCGCGCGCTCCTGCCCGTCCAAGGTGGTGAGGAGCTCGCCCTTTCGTGCGGCGCGCACGACGATGTGTCGCTTGCCTGCGCGCTCACCCAACTTTCCCAGGTCAAAGGCATGCAGCGGCTGGCCGGTCAGGAACATGACGTAGTTCGTGACGTCCACGACGTTGTTGATGGGGCGTGCGCCACAGGCGATGACGCGCCTTGCGAGCCACTCGGGGCTGGGAGCGATCTTCACGCCCCTCACCACGCGCGCGGTGTAGCGACCGCAGAGCTCGGGATCCTCGATGTGCACGTCCACCAGATCCGCCGTGCGGCCGAAGTCCGCAGACTCCCCCTTGATGGCAGGCAGCTCGATGTGGGTGTCCCTGTCGAGCACTGCGGCGGCCTCCACCGCCATGCCACACATGGAGAGGCAGTCGGGACGGTTGGGCGTGATCTCGCAGTCGATCACCGTGTCGCTCATGCCTCGGTACTCGGTGAAGTCGACGCCCACCGGAGCGTCTGGGGGCAGGATCATGATGCCCGAATGGTCGCCGTCAAGGCCCAGTTCGCGTGACGAGCAGTTCATGCCAAGGGACTCGATGCCCCTGAGCTTGCCTCTCTTGATCTCGATCCCACCCGGGAGCCTGGCGCCCACGAGGGCCGTCACGGTCTTGTCCCCCTGCTCGAAGTTCTGCGCCCCGCAGACCACCTGTAGCGGAACCGGCTTGCCGTCGGCATCGACGTTGCATGCCCCCACGTCCATCTTGCAGACGAACAGATGGTCGGAGTCGGGATGGGGGACCTTCTCCAGCACCTGTGAGGTAACGACGTCCCGTATGTCGGCGCCAAGGCGCTCCACCGCCTCGACTTCGGTGCCGGTCCGCACGAACTCATCCACGAGTTCGTGCGGGTCGTACGGAACGTCGACCATTGTCTTGAGCCATTCGTAAGAGACGCGCATGTCTACTTGCCTTTCTCAAGGAGGGGTGGGCGTGACCCGCAGGGATGTCGGTGGGATGGGGCGAGGAGTCCTAGAACTGCCTGAGGAAGCGCATGTCACCGGTCATGAGCATGCGCAGGTCGGGCAAGTCGTAGCGGAGTGCCGCCACGCGCTCCACGCCGATGCCGAAGGCAAAGCCCGAGTACCTCTCGGAATCGATACCCACGTAGCCCAAGACGTTGGGGTCGACCATGCCGCAACCCAGGATCTCGAGCCAGCCGGTGTTCTTGCAGAAGCGACAGCCCTCGCCGTGGCAGACGCCGCAGGAGACGTCCACCTCGCAGGAGGGCTCGGTGAACGGGAAGAAGTGCGGGCGGTAGCGCGTGGCGCGGTCCCTACCAAAAATCTCCCGGCAGAAGTAGTCAAGCGTGCCCTTGAGGTCACCGAAGGTGATGCCCTCGTCCACTACCAAGCCTTCCACCTGCGTGAACTGCGGCAGGTGGTTGGCGTCGGCAGTATCGGGCCTAAAGACCGTGCCCGGGCAGACCATGTAGATGGGGGGCTTGCGCGTCTCCATAACGTGCACCTGGACGCCAGAGGTCTGGGTGCGCAGGAGCACGTCCGACTCGCCTAGGGCGTGGGTCTCCTTGCCCTCGGGGGCGTTGTCCACCACATAGAAGGTATCCTTGGCCGAGCGGCTGGGATGGTCCTCGGGGGCATTCAGGGCCGTGAAGTTGTAGTAGGTGGTCTCGACGAAGGGGCCGTCTTCGATGGTGTAGCCAAGGCCGCAGAAGATGTCCTCGATCTCCTCGCGGATCTGGCTGATGAGATGCTGCGTGCCTGGCGCCAGCCGACGGCCGGGCAGCGTGACGTCGGCCGCCTCGGCGGAGATCTTGGCGTCGAGGGCAGCCTTGGCGAGCTGCAGCTTGCGCTGCTCGATGGCGGCCTGCACGTTGGCACGCACCGTGTTGGCGAGCTGGCCCATGGCCGGGCGCTCCTCGGGTGGGACCTTGCCCATCGAGCGCATGATGGCCGTGAGCGAACCCTTCTTCCCCAGCGACGCCACGCGGATCCTGTCGAGCGCATCGAGGGTGTCCGCCCCGAGGACTCCCTGCTCGACCTGTGCTTGAATGGCCCTCAGGTCATCGGACATTGCCATCGCGAAACCCCTTCCAAAACAAAAAACCGTCCCAGGCTCAGTGCCCAAGGACGGATGTCTCCGCGGTACCACCTTGATTGATGCGCACGTTGTCTCTCGCGAGCACCCACTCGTTGAGTCCCGTGCCGTGGGACGTACGGCTCCCCTACTGGCACTCTCGCCAGGGTGCCTGGGCAAAGGCCCGGGAACAAGGCGAAAGGAACGTTCAGGTCGCGGCTGGTGGAGTGAACTCCGCCCATCAGCCCCCGTGGGAGCCTCTCAGCCGATGGGCTCCCTCTCTGTCCGTGGGCGACGCGACGATGCGGACCTCTCCGTCACTGCCTCGTGCCACAGGGTAGCACAGGCTGGTGCGTGGAAGCGCCAGCCTGTGCCAACTCACAGCATCTGAGGACCAATTGATGGCCAATGCGTATGACTGCGACGTATCGGAGAACTACAGCATGCTGGAGAAGTCCGCGCCACCATATGCCGCGCTGACGAGGTCATTGAGGCTGGCGTCATCGATGGTCCAGCTGCCGTTGCTCTTGGTGAGCTTGACGGTCACGTCGTTGGAGACGGTCTCGGTAGTCTCGTCGAGCTTGCTATAGAACATCTCGAAGAACTTCTGAATCAGCGCCGTTTCGCCACCGTCGGTATAGATCTGTGCCAGTTCGTCGCGCATGTCGCTCGACTGGAACTCGTCCGAAGTGGCCTTCACGGCGGACTGAACGTCCACGTTGGTGAGGGAGAGCTCTGCCGTGGCGGTATCGCCGCTCGCACTCACCTTACCGACCGAGTAATCGAACTTGCTGAAGCAGTGACCCAAGAATTCGTAGATGTCGATGCCGTAGGTCTCGAGTTCCTTGAGGTCGGAGCTGCTGAGCTGACCGACGTACGGCTCCAAGGACTCCTTGGTGGGATTCTTGAAGGCGCCGAGCTCCGTGCTGATGCCGTCCTTGATGGCCTGCTCGTCATTGGAGCACGCAGTCAGGCCGATCATCAGCGTACTGGCCAAGACGGCGGTGCACGCCAGCGTCAGGACCCTGCTTAGCTTGCTTGTGATGGACATAATCCTCCTCCTGTGGACAGACAGGCCACGACGTATGAAAAACCAGCCACGATCCCCTCAGAGAAACCGCAGCTGGCTGCCATGCGCACAAGGCCCTATAGCTTTGCGTCCCCACCTTTCGATGGGTTTGCCAGGACATATTTTAGAGGAGAGGCAAGCTGACCACAAGATGGCTTAAAGGACGAGACACAAAGG